>AXCI01000255.1_pt1 | contig 17959 bp, 16 predicted proteins | sample 182571 | NCBI WGS metagenome assembly AXCI01 (sample SAMN02359225, study PRJNA218796) | groundwater metagenome | isolation source: Mt. Simon Sandstone pore water sample D5872 at 1.8km depth, Illinois-Basin... | place: USA: Decatur, Illinois | collected 2009-05 | reverse complement strand
TGTGGGTTTAGGCTACTCTTCCGGCTTCAACTCTTCCTGCTTGGGCGGCGTGCCTACCCGCACTTCGCTGAGTTCTTCATGGGAGAGGCCGCGGTAGAGCGCGAACATCATGATAAACACCAGAATAAACATCGGTAGGCCGACGACGGTGATCACTTCCTGAAGTGCTGTCAGACCGGCATCGCCTGCCAGCACGATGAGCATGGCGGCCAGCATACCTTCGGAGACACCCCAGAAAACCCGCTGATGCCATGGGCCGGGGTCTGCGCTGCCAGTGCACAGCATATCGACGACCAACGAGGCGGAGTCCGAGGAGGTGGCGAAGAAGATGGCGACGATCACCACCGCTAGGCCCTGGATCAAGGTAGCTGCGGGGAAGTTATCGAAAAACGCGAACATGGCAAGCGGGATACTTTCAGCGACCGCAGCAGACAATACTCCCGCCTGATCACCCAGGGCGGCACGGGCGCCGGGGCCAATACCGTCAATCTCCATCGCCGACCAGCCGAAGATCGCAAACCAGATCAGTGTAAAGATGGAAGGCGCGAACAGCACCCCAAGCACGAACTCTCGAATGGTGCGTCCGCGGGAAATCCGCGCTACGAATATACCAATGAACGGCGACCAGGTAACGGTCCAGGCCCAGTAGAAGACCGTCCAGCTGCCTTGCCACCCCCAGGCGCCGCCTTCGCTGGAGTAGCGCGCCAGGGTGTCATTCCAAAACGCCATGGGCAGCAGGTTGGTGATATACAGGCCAAAGGTTTCGACCACGGCACGCAGCAGGAAAACCGTCGAGCCGGTAAACAGCACAAACAGCAGCAGGCCAACCGCCATGCAGATATTGATATTCGAGAGCCGCTTTACGCCTGAATCCAGCCCCGCGATGATCGACCCCACCGCCACGGTGGTGAGCACCGCGATGATGATGACTTTGGTGAGCACTGCGTCTGGCACGCCAAACAGCTCCGTTAACCCGGCGTTGATCTGCTGGGTGCCCAGGCCGACAGACACCGCCACGCCAAACAGCGTGCCGAGTACGGCAAAGATATCGAGGCTTTTGCCGATGGGGCCGTAAATGCGCTCGCCTAACAGCGGAAAAAAGACCGAGCTGAAACGCATCGGCAGGTTGTAACGGTAGATAAAGTACGCAAACGCCAGCCCCGGCATGGCGAAAATCGCCCAGGTATGCAGGCCTAAGTGATAGATCGAAAAGCTCATGGCATCGTCGGCGGCGGCCACCGAGAAGGGCTCGACACCCGGCCGTGGGGGCGTGGCGAAGTGGGAAATCGGCTCGGCCACCCCCCAGAACATCAGCACCGTGCCGATCCCACCCGCAAACAGCATGGCGAACCAGGAGGCGTTGGTATAGGCCGGCTTTGCGTCATTGCCCCCCAGGCGAATGGCCCCGAAACGGCTGATCGCCACCCAGAGCAAAAAACCTACCCAGCTGGTGACCCCCAAAATAAAAACCAACCAAGGTTTGTAACGATCCACTCCCGTCCCGCACCGAAGGCGTCTCCTATGGGCTCTGGCGCAATCAACAGCGCCACTAAAAAAATGATCATGATCCCTGCAGAGGTGAAAAATATAGTGGGATCCGTCTTGAGGCCCAGCTTCCGCGCAAGTGCATCCATCGTTACGTCTCCCTGTATCTTTACGCTCAGTTCTTTATAACCGGTTTTTATAACCAGCCATTAAAATAACGTAGGAGTTATAGGCCGATTACGCCAAGCTAGATGGACAAAAGAGACTATTTTCTTTGCCTGGTTGCCGTGGAGCAGATCGCTAATAGCCTGCTCCCTAAATCCTGGCGCTGCCTTGGATAGAGTCGAATAGCCTCACTGAGGGGGATAAGCGAAGAAGCCCCCGCTTAGCGGCTGGTGGGACCATGGGCGGGGGCGTGCGGCTATTCGAATGCCATAAGGTCTTGAGGTAGCAGATCAGTAGGGATGTTCTGATAGCTTACCGGTCGCAGGAAGCGGCGGATGGCCATCGTACCTACCGAAGTGGCGCCAAAATTTGTCGAGGCGGGGTAAGGGCCGCCGTGAACCATCGAATCGACTACTTCCACGCCGGTCGGAAAGCCGTTGACTAGCAGACGCCCCGCTTTGCGCTCTATCAGCGGCATCAGCAGTTTTGCCAGCGGCGTGTCATCCTTTGTCATGTGCAGGGTGATGGTTAGCTGACCTTTAATGTGGCGGGCTAGCTGCTGCATCTCTTCGCCACCCTTGACCCGCACTACCAGACCGAGCGGCCCGAAAACCTCTTCCCCTAGCGTCTCATCCGCAAGGAAAGCTTCCAGGTCCGTTTCGTAAAGGTTGGGCGAGGCGGTGCGGCCAGTCTGCTCCGTGGCCAAAACGGTCTTAACGGTTTTGTGCGCTTCGAAGTGCGCCTTGCCCTTGCGGTAGGCGTCGGCGATCCCGTCGGTCAGCATGGTTTGTGGTTCGCTACCTGCAAGTGCTTGCTGAGTAGCCGCGACAAAACGGTCGGCTGCTTCACCCTCGGGCAGGATGGCAATGCCAGGGTTCGTACAGAACTGGCCAGCGCCCATGGTTAGCGATCCGGCCCAGCCCTTACCGAGCGTTTCAGCGCTGCTTGTGAGCGCGGCGGGTAGGATGAACATCGGGTTCACCGAGCCGAGCTCGCCAAAGAAAGGAATGGGCTCGGGACGCGCAGCACAAAGATCGAACAGCGCACGACCTCCGGTCAGGGAGCCGGTAAATCCAACGGCTTTGATGCACGGGTGAGTGACGAGCGCTTCCCCCACCGCGCGATTGCCGCCTTGAATCAGGCTGAAGACGCCAGGGTGTAGGCCGTTTTTCGCGATAGCGGCGGCGATGGCGTCAGCCACTATCTCACCAATGCCGGGGTGGGCCGAGTGACCTTTAACCACGACTGTACAGCCTGCGGCCAGTGCTGAGGCGGTGTCGCCGCCAGCGGTTGAGAAAGCGAGCGGGAAGTTTGAGGCGCCAAATACCGCCACGGGGCCGATGGGGCGCTGAACCAGGCGGATTTCAGGGCGCGGTGCAGGGGTGCGCTCAGGCAGTGCTGGATCGACGCGGCAGTCGAGATAAGTGCCCGCTTCAATGTGGTCAGCGAAAAGCCGAAGTTGGCTAACGGTTCTGCCACGCTCACCCGTTAGGCGTGTTTCAGGCAACCCAGTCTCTTGGGAGCCGATCGCTGTAATAGCATCGCCGCGTGCGTCGATTTCGTCGGCAATTGAGCGCAGAAAGCGCGCCCGCTCTGCACGAGAGGTAAATCCATAGCTTTCAAACGCAGCTTCGGCTGCTTCACAAGCACGGTTTACCAGCTCCGGCGTTCCCGTGCTGAAGGAATGAGCCGGGCCATGAGCGGGGGTGGAGCGAAAGGAATTTGCTTCTGCTATCCATTCGCCAGCGATGAGGTGATTCCCTGTAAGGGTGTACGGCATTCTAAGTCCTTAATACGTTAAATAAGCGCCGGTTAAGGGCTCTCGCAGCCCTCAAACATGCGCTTGCGTGCATTCTCTATATGCCGCGCCATCGCCTGGGAAGCGCTGCTGGCATCGCGTTGGCGAATCGCTTCAACGATCTCTGCGTGCTCATCAACGACGATTTTGTTGCGGGCCGCTGGCTTTAGCAGTGAGAGATTTAAAGCCAGGTTCATCCCGAAGCGAATATTTTGATCGAGGGAGTTCTGAACCGAGATGTAATAAGAATTGCGAGTGGCTGCAGCCACTGCCCTGTGAAAACGTGAATCAGCGTCGACGGCCAGCTCACCCTTTGAAAGCGCCTGGGAGAGTTCGTCCACGGCGCTCTCTAGCTCGGTCATTTCCTGAGCTCGCCAGGAGGTGGCTGCCAAGCCCGCAGCGCCCGCCTCGAACCCAACGCGAAAGTCGTAGCACCGCTGGATGTCACTGACCGAGCCGATTTCGACGAAGCGAAAAACGTTGGCATCGGGTTTGCGCATGACGTAGCTACCCGAGCCCCGGCGCGACTGGATCAGCTCGTCATCCCGCAGCCGGGCGAGCGCTTCGCGCACAATGGGGCGGGAAACACCAAAGTGGCGACCAAGCTCCACCTCGCTGGGAAGCCGGACGTTCTCGGCTATTTCCCCTGAGGCTATCATCGAGAAGATGCCGTCATAAACGAGATCGCCGAGCTTCTTTTCCGAGGGTTTTTTTGTGCTGCTCATCGTCTGGTCATTCCCTTCAGGGCATGTACTGCCCGCCGTTTACGTCAAGGATCTGACCCGTAACATATCCGCTTAGCTTGCTTGAGCAAAGGAACAGATAGGGGCCGATACAATCCGCAGGCTCCCCTAGCCGACCCATGGGGATCGCCGCTTTGAACGAAGCGAGCACTTCAGGCGGGGTGGTGTCATGAAAGGGGGTGACAATAACCCCAGGCGCAATGGCGTTGACCCGGATGCCAGAGGCTGCAAGCTCTTTTGCCATGCCGCGTGTGATGGTGTGCACGTACCCTTTTGCGGCAGCGTAAAAGCCGGCGCCGGGGCCGCCGCCGTTCCAGCCTGCGATAGAGCCTGTGTTGACGATGGCGCCTGCGTCAGATTTTTCCAGCCAGGGTAGCGCTGAATGGGTCACTTGCAGCAATGAGCGGCAGTTAACATCAAAGACGCTGGCACCGAGTGCGCCGCCCGCATCGGCGAAAGGCGCACGCTTCACCATTGCGCCGGCATTATTGACCAGGATGTCGATCCCACCTAGCGCTTCGGCGGCTTCGGCCACCACACGGTTTGCTTCATCGTCTTGGGCTAAATCGCCTTGCAGCGCTACGGCGCGCTTACCCTCGTTTTTCAGCCGAGCCACTAAAGCCTGGGCCTCGGTGCCATTGCTGTTGTAGTGCACAGCAACCGACGCACCGTGCATGGCCAGCGCTTCGGCGACGGCAAAGCCGATCCCTGAGCTGGCGCCGGTGATGAGCGCCGTTAGACCTGTAAAACCATAAATATCGATCATGCTGTTCTCCTTTAAGCAGCCACAGAGCGTACTTGCATTTCGGCCGCTAGCAGTTCTCGTGCGGCGACTTCGATCTCAGGGCGCAGGGCTTCGTCCGCTTCTGTCAGGAAGGGCAGCGGTGCTCCCATGTCAGCGATACCCGACAGCGTAACGGCGGTATGGAGCACCCGGATGGGGTCGCCCGAGTCGCGCAGTGCTTCGAGCGCGTCAAAGGCTTTGAGCTGGGCTCTGGCTTTTGTGAAGTCGCCTGCTTGCAGTGAGTGCAAAAATGCTTGCGACAAGCTCGGTGCGATACAGACGCATCCAGCGGTGAAGCCGGACAGTTTCTGGTGTTCAAGGTGCGGTAGTGCTGGTGGTTCGCCAAACCCTGAGACGATCCGCTCTTTACCAATGGCGGCAATCAAATCATCCAGCACTGGGTCAATGGCGGTGTTCTCGCGTGGAATGGCGTACTTGACAGAGAACAAGCTGCCATCGGCCACCAGCGATTCAATGACGTCATGAGCCAAGTAACCATCACTTTTCATGTAGAGGATGGCTTGGGTGCCGGAGGTTTGCACAAAGTCACGAACTGAGCGGGCAAAACCTGCATCCGTTTTAGGGCCGGTGAAGGGCAGCAGCATGGCGGTAGGAAAGTTTCGTTTGGCCAAAAGCGTCGCTTGATCCGCAAGCTTGCCGCCGTCAGGGCCGACCGAAGGAATAAGCCATGTATCTTCAGCGACGAGACCTGCCAGTGCATCTAGCCACTCGCCAAAGCGTGACACAGGCCAGTTCTGTACGTTGGCATTGCCTCCGTAGAGCAGCGTCGAAACACCACCAGCTTCGATATGCCGTATCAGCGATAGATTGGATTCGGTGCAGTGCTCTGCACTGCCTTCACAGGCAAAGGGGGGCACTGCGATGACGGATTTTGTCAAGTGTTCAAGCGTGATGGTCGTTTTCATGGCGGTGCTGTCCTCGTTCAGGGCCAGCATGCCGCTGGCTGATTAATATTACTAATAATTACAAATTAGCTGAAATTTTACAAACACTCTTGCCGATATATAGCAGCTATTATCTATATAAGATCCTTTCATCAATGGATAGTCATACCAAAGTCTACTAAGTAATTGTTGCGAAAGTGATTTACAACATTTGACAAGTGTATTAAAACTTTAGCTCTGAGATATGTGCTTGTCAGTAAAGTTGTCAGGCATGTTGGTTCGTGCTCAGTGGGGAGCGCCGCCCTTAGCTAATTACAATGAAAAGCCCTAGGAGAATGACAATGAAGAGACGTAGTTTTGTAGCCGCCGCTGTCGCTTGCGCTGCCCTCATGAGCATGCCAGGCATCTCGTTTGCCCAGGATTACCCAGCTCGCCCGATCTCACTGCTAGTGCCTTGGAGTGCTGGCGGTGGCTCTGATGCGGTCGCGCGTATTCTAGCCAGTGGGCTAGAAAGAGAACTCGGCACGCCGGTTAACGTGGTTAACCGTACCGGCGGTAATGGGGTTGTCGGCCATCAATCCATCGCTATGGCTAGGCCTGATGGCTACACGATCGGACTCATTACCGCTGAAATCAACATGATGCATCGCCAGGGGCTGACCGATTTAACCTATGACGCCTATCGTCCGCTTGCGTTGGTTAATACCGACCCCGCCAGTATTCACGTCTCAGACGACTCTGAATTTGAGAGCGCCAGTGACATCATTGAGGCGATAAAGGCCGGTGAGACCGTGCGCTTTTCCGGTTCTGGGCAGGGCAGCATTTGGCACTTGGCCATGGTCGGGATGCTAGTGCGGGCCGGAGTTGATCCAGCCGATGCGATCTGGGTGCCTAGTCAGGGCGCTGCTCCCGCTATGCAGGAACTCGCTGCAGGTGGCGTTGAGGTTGTCGTTTCTTCCGTGCCTGAAGCGGAAGCCATGGTGGCGGCGGGCGAAGCAGAGACCATCACCTTAATGGCTGATGAGCGTGACCCCAACTATCCCGACCTTGAAACCCTGGAGGAGCAAGTGGGTGTGGATTGGACGGTTGCCTCGTCCTGGCGCGGTATTGTTGCCCCGGCAGGTATCCCAGATGATGTCGCAACGACGCTAGAGGCAGCGCTGAAAAGCGTTTATGAAAGTGCCGATTACCAAGACTTTATGGAATCGCGTAAATTCGGCCTAATTTGGGAAGACGCCGCTGGCCTCGATGCGTGGCTCTCTGAAAAAGAGACGCAGTTTGGTGAGGTGATGAGCGCTGCGGGTATGACGGCCGAATAAACAATACACAATAGCTGTTGCCGGTCGGGTTCTATCCGACCGGTTTTGGTTGGAGATACCCATGACATTGCCGGATCGCATCGGCGGGCTCGTTCTCGTAGCACTTGGAGTGGCGGTAGTCATCGCCTCGCTTCGTCTTCCCAGTATCCCAGGGCAGCCTATAGGGCCAGCGGTATTTCCTATGGTACTCGGGGCAGCGCTCGGTCTCTCCGGGCTTGTCATCGCCGCAAGGCCGCAGCGAAAGATAATCCCGGAATCGGGGCAGCCTGCGGCTTTCAGTATCATCGGTGCGCTGCACCTGCTCTCACCGGTGGCTGTGCTTCTACTGGGTTATTTCATCATGGAGGCGGTGGGGTTTTTGTTAACGGGCTTTCTGATCGTGTTTATTACCTCTCTGCTGCTGCGGGGCTCGATCATCGGCTCGCTGCTGCTCTCGGTAGTAATGACGATACTGATTTACACCATCTTCGCCAGCCTACTCAGGGTGCCACTGCCCCCCCGGTATCCTCTCGCTGCCCTGGTAAACGGAAGCACTTAATGGAAAATATCATTCTTTCGCTCCAGACCGTTGCCACCCTTGAAGTGATGGTGGTCATTGTTTTGTCTGCTGCCTACGGCATGCTGGTGGGCTGTATTCCCGGGCTTTCAGCTACCATGGCGACGGCGCTGCTGGTGCCAATAACCTTCTATCTTTCGCCCGTCGCCGCTGTTGCATCCATCATCTCCGCTTCGGCTATGGCGATCTTTTCGGGTGACATTCCCGGTACGCTGCTGCGCATTCCCGGCACCCCGGCATCCGCTGCCTATATGGAAGAGGCCAACGCTTTTACCCGTCGTGGCGAACCCGAAACAGCGCTGGGCACTGGGCTATGGTTTTCGGCGCTAGGAGGCATTTTCGGGACGGTGATCCTGGTTTTGGTAGCACCACTGCTAGCCTCCATCGCCCTGCAGTTCTCAAGCTACGAATATTTTTGGCTCGGCTGCCTCGGTTTACTCTGCGCGACCCTGGTCTCTAGCGGCTCGCATATAAAGTCTTTCGCAGCCTTAATGTTTGGCCTGCTGGTCTCAACCGTGGGTATGAACAATGCTGCCGGTGTCCCGCGCTTCACTTTCGGCTCTTATGAACTCTATTCAGGTATCGACGTAGTCTCAGCCCTGGTGGGGGTGTTTGCGGTTGCCGAAGTGATGCGCGCTATGAACGCCCCTGCCACACCCGCCGCGCCACGTCGAAAGTTCGGCAGTATTTTGGGAAAGCAGTGGGAACTGACGCGACGCTATAAGAAGCAGATGCTACGCGGTAACGTGGTAGGCGTGCTGATTGGCGCGCTGCCCGGAGCCGGTGCTGACATGGCCGCCTGGGTCGCTTATGCCACTTCTAAGCGCTTTTCCCGCACCCCTGAGAAGTTCGGCACTGGCCACTCCGAAGGGCTGATCGAGGCAAGCTCAGCCAATAACTCTGCATTGGCGGGTGGCTGGGTGCCCTCGCTGCTATTTGGTATTCCTGGCGATACCATCACTGCCATCGCTATCGGCGTGCTTTATATGAAGGGGTTAAACCCGGGGCCTACTTTGTTTACCGAAAATGCGGCCTCCCTTTACTCGCTCTACTGGGTATTTCTGATTGCCAACATCATCATGATTCCCTTGGGACTGTTGATGATCCGCAGCACCACCTATGTGCTGCGCGTACCGCGCTGGACGATTATGTCCACCGTTCTGCTATGCAGTGCGGTTGGTGCCTATGCTGTATCGAATAGTCTCTTCTCCATTGTGGCGGTGGCCGCCTTCGGTGCCATTGGCTATGCGCTCGATAAGTACGGCTATTCAGTGGCGGCGTTTGTGCTGGGATTGGTGATGGGGCCGATGGTGGAGCAGAACTTAGTGACCTCTCTGATTAAATCGGGCGGTGACGTTACTCCCTTCTTTACACGTCCCATGTCGGCAGTCCTGGCTTTCCTGACGATCGCTGCGCTGCTAGCACCCTCGTTAATCCGTTTATTGAGTCATCGCCGCCGGGCCGCTGCTTAATTTGGTCCACGCTTACTATTCACTTATTTTCAAGGAATCTACCCAATGCCTACTACGCTCAATAAGCCCATCATTCGTGTCGGGGTCGCCGGGGCGGGCGCCATCAGCCAGTTTCACCTGATTGGCTGGGGTGAGTTGGAGGGCATCGAAGTCGTTGCAATCTGCGATCCAGACATTGCACGTGCCCGGGCCCGCGCAGAGGAATTTGGCATCTCCGGTATTTATACGGATGTAGCTGAAATGCTGGCGGCTGAATCGCTAGATGCCATTGATATCATTACGCCAGTCGGCTCACATGCGCCTCTGGTTCGATTGGCGGCCGATCATGGCGTTCACGTAGTATGTCAGAAACCGATGACCCCAACCGTCGCTGAAGCAGAGGCGCTGATCCATGATGTTGGCGACCGGGTGCGCTTCTGTGTACATGAGAACTACCGGTTTCGCCCCCACTACGCAGAGGTGCGTGAATGGATCGCTGAGGGGCGTATCGGCGAGCTGCAGCATGTTCGACTGACTATGCGCTCCGCCTCAATGGTGGCCGCTGAGGGCGAGACGCCTTTCTTACTGGATCGCCAGCCTTATCTAGCTGAATTCCCTCGCTTGTTGATCTTCGAAATGCTGATCCATCAGATGGATGCACTGCGCGCCATGGTCGGTGAGTTGGATGTTACGTCGGCAAGTGTTTCGCGTACCAACCCTGCGCTAAAAGGGGAGGATGCCGGTGTCATTCTCATGCGTCAGCGGGAAGGCGGGGCCTCTGTGGTGCTGGATGCCAATATCTCTGCCATGGGCTATCCGCCTTTACCTACGGACCGTCTAGAGGTGATCGGTTCACGTGATACCCTTATCATGGACCGTGATGAGATTTACCTTGTTAGCGACCCTGAAAATCGCACCAAGCATGACCTGAAGGCGAACTATCAAGCGTGTTTCTCAGGGCTTATCGCTTCCTTTGTGAAGGGACTGCGTGAAGGGACGCCTTTTCCAACGGATCGGCTCGATAATATAGAGACGCTGCGCTTGATGGAAAGCGCCTACACTGTTTCGGGTTGGAAATCTGCTTAATAGTGATAAACGCTCGGGCTGAAAAGGCCCGAACGCATCATATTGACTTGTTGTAGAGGCAACTAAGTTCTGCGTTTCCCATGCTGATAGCTTTTATTTAGCCTCAGTCTCTGCCTTGATACGCGTTATGCTTAATTGCTATTCGTTTAGTCTCAAGTATGCCTACTCGCTAGCTTAAGGCTTTAATAAATGGAATGAATGGGTGCTAGTTAAACTGAACCGAGTGCTGAAAAGCCAACAGGAATTAAAAAATCAGCATCAGAATCCCAATAACCACTAACAAGCCGATCATAAAAATAATGCCTACGGTGCTAGCTAAGAACTTCAACATAAAACGCTCCTTGTTTTCAATTGTGTGTTTTCAATTGAGTAATACTGCCATGGTGGCCGCTTTCAATCCATGCACTTTGAAGCATGCACTTTTAAGATAGGCGTTCAGTACCCTTTCCGCAAACGAGCGAGCTGGGTTAGCGCCAAGCCTTCTCTAAGTGGCAGCGATAAGGGCATCATCACCCTACTAAGTGTACGGTGATGAGCGAGAACGCTCCCACTAAGATAATAATCGCCAATAGGGCGAGTAATCCGTCGTGGGCCACTAGCGAAAGCCCCAGGGTCAGCAACGCCAGCCCGGCGGCTGAGGAAGAAAACGGCACTAGCTCCATAAACGGCATACACAGGCCCACGGCGACACACAGCGCGGCAATGCCATAGCTGCCACTTCGATGCACCAGAAAGGTTAAGCGTGGTTTAAGCACATAGTCGATGCTCCGCGCTGGCTTACTCAGCCAGTTGAGCGCTTTTTGCAGTTTTTTATCCTCAACCGAGCGGTTAAGGATGAAAGGGGGCAACCAAAATTTTTTCCGCCCTATCAGCATTTGTACGGCTACCAGCAAGACAAACATCGCCATGAAGAACGACATACCCGGTATGCCGCTGAGCGGTGAAAATAGCGTGATCCCGATGAACATCAACAGTGGGCCAAACGAACGACTACCAATCGCTTCAACCACCATCTCAACGGAGACGCGTTCATTGTGACGGCTCAACTCACCAATGCGCTCAAGCAGTTGCTCAAGATTCTGTAACGGTTGGTTCATCCCTGATCTCCACATTATCCGTTTTGCCCCAAACGCGGCTATTACTTAACGGTAATGTTATTTTCCACCGTTTTCACCTTGTCTTGATCCCTTGCGATGGCTTCAGCGCGGTCACGCTGTTGCGCGGTTTCGACAAACCCACCCAAAATGGCGTGATCGCCTTCCAGGTCTACCGCGATGGCAGAACCCGCCAAGTCGGGCGCCTCAAGAAGCCGGGCCTTGATTTGAACTGCTTCGAGCGAGGCTTGTTGATCAAGCCGTGCGGATTCATTGACGGGTGAGTTGGCGCAGCCGACCAGTAATACGGAGAGCAGCAGGCCGCGCACACTCCAATGCGTTAACCACTGATAGAGACGCATTAATCAATCCTCCCAATTATAAGGCCTCACGAGCACGGCTGATCAATCCTTGGCAATACTCGATATCGGGGCCCGCGCCCACCTCCAGCAGCGGTAATAGCGCGGTCAGCGGGCCCGCCAGGGCGCCGAGTGCCGCACTTGCCCCTGCGCGCATGACCAGCTCTTCGCGGTGCACGCTTGTGTCAATGTCGTTAAAAGTGCCGCCCAGATGAAGCGGGGAGCGACCGACAAAAACACTGGGATCCTTGGGGTGGGCAATGAGGCTGATATCGAGACGCTCGTTGTTTAAATCTACCTGGCCGCCCGCGGTGAACGTGGTGTCACCGGTATCCACAACAAACGTATCCAGGTGGGTTAGGCCATCTCTCGCCTGAAGGTCGGCGTAAGCGCAATCAATGGGGATGGGGTTGCGGTCCCGCAGCCAGCTTGCCAACGTTTGGCCAGCATCCAATCCTGCCATCTCGACCAGCAGGGCATCCAGTTTTCCGCCGTTCATCAACAAAACGACACCGCCATCGGAGGAGGCCAGCATTTGGGCGATTGACGAGCCCTCTATCCAAAGCTTGCCGCGCCCCCCCAATGGTGCCGAAACTTTCGTCAGCCAGCGCCCAGTTGCGTAGTACATCGTCAAGATCCACACCCTGTACTTCCACCTGCAGCGTGCCGCTGGGTGGGGTAGTGACGGTATCTAGATCGAGGTTGATATCGACACTGCCCGCGCCTACGCCAAAACTTAGAGGCTCGAAGCGCCCTCGGCCATCTTCAAGCACGAAATCGATAACCACATTGCTCAAGGGGACCTCCCCAGCGCGCACGGATTGGCCTTGGTAGCTTATATCCGCCGCGACGCCTTGCCATGCCTGGGTAATAATCTCGGTATCGGGCAGAATGAAGCGGTCGTCGGTTGCGTTCTCTTCTGGCGTTTCGCCCGCTAGAAAGCCCAGATCTTCAATATTAAGGTGGGTCGAGCGTAGCGCCCCCGCCACTTTAGGCGGGCTGACGCTGGTATCAAGGGATAAGCGCCCATGGAGATCGCTGCCGCCAATGATCCCTTGTAGTTCGGTAAACGCCCAGCGCTGGTCGTTTAAATCCAGCTCCCCCGTTATCGAGTAGGCAGGCAGTGAGGGTAGGCCGATGCCGAGCAAACGGCTCAGGCGCTGTGGGTTAGGCCCTTCAAGGGCGAGCTGTAAGTTCAGCCCTTGCAGTGCCAGAGGACGCCGCAGCGTACCATCTAGTCTGATATACGTATCGACGATGTCGGCTTCGACATCCACTGCATAGGCGCGATCGGGGTCGCGAGCGTTGAGCAAGGGGTCACCCTGTAGCGAGAGGGTGGCTGGTGCGCCGTCGTAGCGGCCTTCACCTTGTAGTTGGAACGTTTGGGTGCCTGTCGTGCTGCCCAGGGTTTCAATAGTGAGCGTCAATTCAGTGTCGGCCTGCGGGTCACTGAAACGCAGCACCGAGGGCTCAAACGCCAGCTTACCCAGGTACGGCCACCGCAGTTCATCACGCCTGTCGCTGGGGAGCGCTTCACTGATTTCCAGGTGGAGTTCACCTGAGGCGCGGCCAAGCCGGTCTTCGATGGGCGTGAAGGTGTCGCCCAGCATGGATAGGGCCATATTATCCACATTGATATCAAGATGCCCCGAGGCGGGTGGCTGCGCCGCATCCAGCGTTAAGCTGGCGCTAAGCGAACCGTCACCTAGGCGAAACCGAACCGGCTCGGCTTCCAGCTGGCCTGATTCCAGGTTGGCTTCGAGCGTCAATTCGTTCAGGGCCAAGCCGTTGGGTAACACTAACGTATTGGCGTTTAGCGACAGTTGCCCATCGAAGGTACGCAGTGGCGCCAGCAAGGATTCGTTATCTGCCTCTTCGCTGTCGGCTGGGGTCGTCCTTTCTATTAGCTGAGCAAGCTGGATCCGCCCGGCGTCCAGGTCCACCTCGACCACTGGCCGCTCGGCGCTAAGTACTTTGATACTGCCGCTTACCTGGGTCGAGCCAATGCGCCCTTCAAGGCCCGTGGCGCTCCACTGATCGTGATCGCGCACCAACTCGCCGGTAAGGCTAAAGCCAGGCAGTGGGGGCAGCACCGGCCCAAACCAGTTTTCTAGCTGTTGGGCACTGTCGGCGGACAGGGTCATGTCGGCTGCCAGCGTTTGGGGCGACAATATCGATGCCAAGGGGGTATTCGCCTGCACTTGAAGATCATTGGAAGTGGCGTCTATTTGCAGCGGGTAGTCGCGCTGCAATGCGTTGTTTTCCAAGTCCAGTAAGCGCGTTAATGGTGCTCCCTGGGCTTCTATTTCTAGAGGTTTGTCACGCCAAGTGCCGTTGACGTTAAGTAGGAGATTAGGCGGGGTTTGTTCTTCGCTGGTCGCGAGAGTGCCTTCAAGATGGGTGTCTGCGTTTTGATTTTGATAATCAAACCTTGCGTGGCCGATGTGCAGGTGGGCAAGCAGGGTCTCTATGGCTAGCGTAGGGCGCTGTTCCATCGGCTGAAGCGCAACGGCGATATCAGCGCTTAAAAGGTTACCCTGCGGTAGCGCTTGATCGATTTGCGAGAGATCAAGTTGCGATAAGGCTATCTGAGCGTCTCCTTGAACCCTATCGGGGCTGCTCGTGAGCGCGATATCTGCCTGGGCATGGCCGCCTGCGATGTTGAAGGTGAGCGGGTTGAGTGCGGCCGAATGGTCAGCGAGCTCAAGCTCCGCTTGCAGGTTTTGCAGCGTTGCTTGTTTGAGAATGATACGGTCTGCGGCGAGTGATACGTTTCCGCGTACGGCGGGTAGTACGGGTATCGAGAGGCCCTGGCTTTCCCCGCTTTCTGGTAAGGCTGACCGTAAGGCAGCCACATCAACGGCTGGGGCGTGCAGTTGACCGTTCAGGCTGTGCACTTCACCAGCCCTATCTAGCGTTAGCTCACCGGTGATCTGGCTTTCAGCGGTGGCGATATCCACGTTGCGTAATCGCCACTCCTGGCCTTGGCGCTCTACGTCCGCCGCTACTTCAAGCTTTTCAAGCGCGACCTGAGGCAGGTTGAGCCATTCTGCCCAATCGCCGAGTTGATGCAGGCTTAGCTCGCCACTTGCTTGAAAGCGTTGCAGTGAAGGCGCTTGGGGAAGCTCGAACGTCGTGGTCAACTGGCTATCACCCGCACTGAGTGATATCTCTCCCCTAAACACCTTCGTAGCATCCCGAAACGCAGCGATGGGATCCGTCTGGGCCGTAAGCTCAATTTCTCGTTGTCGGACGTTTAGGGTCGCCTGGGTATGTAAGCTCTCCTCACCCGCTTGTGTTTGAAGAGAAGAGACGGCTACCGATAGCGGGCTTTCAGCATTGGCGCCCCAGTAGCGCACCGTTGAGTTGGAAACTGCCAAAGAGGGCAGGGAGAAAGAGGAGGAGGTATTCTCCGCTGAGTCTGATTGAGGGGCTTGTTCATCACCCAATACCCAGTTAGCCGAGGCGTTGGCGCGTTGTTCCAGGTTAAGGGTTGCGTCAGAAAAATTGAGCTTCTCCAGCGTCAGTTCACCTTTAAGTAAATTGACAAGCGAGGGCGTTACGTCGACCTGTTCGGCGTCCAGCAGGTGCTCAGCGCTGGCCCACTCAGGGTTATCTATCTCCAGTTGATGAAGAGATAGCTGAGGATGAGGAAATAGACTGATGTGTACATCACCCTGGATCGCAACTGTGCGATCCGTTGCCTGCTCAAGGCGATCAGTGATAACAGGCTTTAAAAAATTCCAGGGCATTAGCACTAAGGCAACGATGGTAAGCACGACACCGATGAGCGGCGCTATCCACCATCGCTTTAGGCGTTTTGAATCCCGATGCGGCATTGTACTGACTACCTTTTGATAAGCTAAATACGAAGCAATATTTTCAATACATTATTTTCATTTATATGATTAATGTAGTCGATGAGTTGAGTGTGTGCATTTGAGTTATGTGGTTATTCATGATCAAAGTTATTTTTGTTAAGCTGCTAATAAATAAATTAAAGCGACATGGGCGTATTTAATTTAATAACTTTTTTTAAAAAAACAGTCTTTCCAATGTGAGCGTGGCTACGTAAAGGGGCGTGTTTATTTTTGGATTGGTGTTAAATTCTTTAAATTTCAGAAGGTTATGGTTTTCTTGACGTTAGAGGTAAGTTGCTGCGGTTCGCTAATGATTAAATCAATACGCTTTACAGATAAAGCACCTTTTTCTAACGTGAAAAATACACTAACAGAAGGGAGATAGAAAATGTCAATCAAACGGAATGTTTGTGTTACCACGTTAGCAGTAACGGCTGCCGCTGCCGCTTTACAAGCAAATGCTCAGCAAACCCAGGCCCAAGAGGAAGTAGTAAAGCCTTTAGGGGAGTGGAATTATGAAGAAATATATCAAAAGGGTGGAATTAAAGCGGATAGCTTATTAGACGCTGAGGTTTTTGGAGAGAATGAGGAGGAGATCGGTAGTGTCGAAAATGTGTTAGTGAACGAGGACAATAAAATTGCCGCCATCATCGCCCAGGTAGGCGGTATCTGGGACATTGGAGATACCCATGTGCTAGTGCCTTGGGAAGAGGTTGAGCTGCATGAAGATGGCGTAAGGGTACCTGTCACGGAAGACAACGCCGATGATTATGGGCTTTTTAGCTCTGACGAGTATATTTCGCAGCAAGATCTTAGCCGAACCCAGCAAGTTGAGGATGATATTGAAGCTGGTGCGGGTGTCTGGAAGCTGACTGATTTGCTTAACGACTATGCAACGGTTGGAGATGGCATCGGTTATGGTTATATCGACAATATCCTCTTTTCGCGTGAAGGCGATGTGCAAGGTGTCATCGTAGAGACAGGCGCTGGTTTTGGTTCTGGTACCTACGCCTACCCTTTTTATGGCTACGGCTATGGCTGGAACCCAGGCCACACGGCCTACTATACACAGTATAATGAAGATGAAGTAGGTGACATGGAGTCTTTTGATTACGACCAATATGAAGACTTACTGGATGATTAAGGGCTAATCGCTTCATTCATGCTCGCGAATAGCAATGCCGGTTTCTTAATAAGCGCGTTGGTAGCTACCGAGGCACCGTTAAGGAACCGGCTTGTGCGCGATATTTAAAGAGCATAAGCCTATCGATCCTTTATTTTCGTAACGTTGCGTTATGTTTATTTGATAACGGATTTATTAGGCAACGCTCAGAGCGCAGATTTTCAATACGTCCTTCAAGGAACAGGTAACTGTCGATGAAAGCAGCTAATTTATCTCGGTTAACTCTACTCGCGATGGCCTCCCTTCTGCCGATGCATGTCTATGCAGACATTAACGCTTCAGCTTCTCAACAACAGACCGACACAAATAATCCAAGCCAGACACAGCATGGTCAAGCCACTAGACCGCTCATTGATTGGGATTACAGTGCTCTTTATGAGCAGGGTGGGTTTCGGGCAGAAGCATTGTTAGAGGCTACGGTTTTCTCCCCCCAAGAAGATGAAATAGGAGAAATAGTAAACATTGTCTTAGACCAGCAGAACCAAATTGTCACCCTGATCGCCGAAGTAGGCGGAATGTGGGATAGCGGAGACAGGCACGTTGCCGTTCCCTGGGATGAGGTCGAGCTGTTTGAAGCGGGTGTTAAAGTGCCTGTACGGCAGGAGAACGTCGAGGAGTACGACCTTTTTACTAACGTTACGATTGATGAAGCCTATATTTATAAGCAAGAAATGGAGCGTGTAAGCACTGTAGAAGAGGATGTTGCGACAGGGCCACGAACGTGGAAAATATCTGACGTCATTGATGATTATGCCAGCATAGAGAGTGAAGAGGGTTATGGATATATTACAGACGCCCTTTTTACAAGTAATGGCATCATGCAGGCTATAATTGTTAAACCATCAAGTGAAACGTTTGGCTCGGGGCCGCGTGCTTACCCCTTTTACGGTTACCCCGAGGGCTGGCGACCTGGACGTACACACTATACGCTTCCTTACGCTAGTGAAGAGGTTAAAGCGCTTCCGGTTTTTGACTATGACCGCTATGAGAGCATATTGAATTAAAGCGTCAGGCGCGGCCTCGATACTCGCCGCTAATAAAGACGTGGGTACAAAAAAGCATCAGGTCGCTTTTATTTTCTGTTAGCGTGCTTCAAGTCGTTAATATCTCTTTCAGCTAGAACAGTCCGCTGGGGTGGTGGCGCGATAGGTTATCACCGCTTCCTCCATGG
>AXCI01002003.1_pt1 | contig 17968 bp, 21 predicted proteins | sample 182571 | NCBI WGS metagenome assembly AXCI01 (sample SAMN02359225, study PRJNA218796) | groundwater metagenome | isolation source: Mt. Simon Sandstone pore water sample D5872 at 1.8km depth, Illinois-Basin... | place: USA: Decatur, Illinois | collected 2009-05 | reverse complement strand
GCCACAATGCCGAAGGCTGGCATCGCATCGCCTACTTTAGCGATGGCATCAATAGCCACATGAGCCTCTTGTTCAAATACCTCAATTTCATGCAGCATCAACTCATCAATTTCCATCGGCTCCATCCCGCCGCTTACCATCAAGCGTAAGTAGTCGGTTAGGAAATTCATGATATGTGGATCAGCCAGAACCGTGGGGTGCTCTTGGAACATCGGGCTCTCTTGCGGATTATCGATATCGCGCTCAATGCCCAGCATGCCCTCACGACGAATTTTGGACAGTAGCTTGTACTGCAACGCCATGAGCTCCATATAGAGCGCTTTGTCGTACTTTTTTGCGCGCTTAAGACGCGGCAAAATTTTGAACGTTGCTTTGATTGCTTTGCCATTATTGGCCGCGATAAACGCGCCGACCCCAGCGCCGCCAATGATGAGGAGCTCTAGCGGTTGGTACAAAGGGCCAAGACTGCCCCCAGCCAGCACATAGCCACCAAACACAGACAGCAATACGATCACATAGCCTAGAGGTATCAGCACAAGCAAAGTCCTTGCGGTATTCAGTATTAAGTAAGGGAACCAAAACTTAGCCACCGGTTCTGATGTTTAAGCATCGTTCCATCCCAAGCACAGCCTGCCCCTATTGTACTAGGGCCAAGCCGTTGTTTAATTAAAAAGCATCACTCGATTTTGTAGCTATCTATGCCGTTATGCTCATATTTTATTATTAGACGCTTACCACAAGACTTATACCTGAATTTCAGTTAACAGGCGCGTAATTGCTTCGCCTGTTACATTTGTTCACTATTCTCTTGCTGTGCTTTGCGTGTTTTCCCCGCACGGGATGGCGGCTGGCAAATACCACAGACATAATAATGGGCAGGACTGTGGGCATGCGCGACGAATTGACCCTGGCAGCGCGTGCATTGATTGAGCTGCAGTAGATCACTTTCAAAAAAACGCACCAACGTCCAAGCACGTGTTAGTCCAAGCACTGGCTCTACTTTTTCCAGCGACATTTGCTCGTTATAAAGCCGATAAGCTTTAACAAAGGCATCAATTCGCTCACAGCCTGCCCTCTCCTTCAGACTGACGTAAATATTATAAAACAGCGACGAGTGAACATTAGGAAGCCAAGTAATAAACCAGTCGGTTGAAAAAGGCAGCATACCTTTAGGCGGCGACATGCCACGGACTTCCTTATATAGCTTGATCAAACGCGTCCGGCTTAATTCAGTCTCCGTCTCCAGCACCTGCAAGCGCGCCCCCAGCTCAATCAGCTCAATGGCCAGCTGCACTTGGTGCATTTCATCAACCAAGCTCTTTTGGGTCACTTAACCTCCTCGGAGGGCATGGCCTCAAACGGCTCACTCGCCAGGAGCAACGACGCATGGAGCCCCGCCAAGCCTTGATCACGAGGGTTGTCAGTGAGCTGACGTAGGCGCTCGGCACTCGTTTGACTGAACCGACATAGCAGTTGACTCGTTCGAGCCAGCTTGGTGAGCTGGCGTGCGTTGAGAGAGACTATGAGCTCGGCCACATCGCCATCTATTTTCAACCGGAACATGGCGGCCTCGCGATCTTCAACGAGTAAGCGCTGCGCCAGAAGTAAGTAAGCTAAGTTTATTTCCTGAATTTCATCGAGAAAGTTGGTTTGACTCATAATGTCCCATTAAACGACTCAGGCGCGATGTTGTGACCATTAGACTGGCGCCTTTAATGACTTTTTATTACCTGCCCTCATGGTTGCATACAACGTCTGTAAATGGCTACTTAGGCATTTCACGATGACTTAGGCCTTCTTCGGATAACTCGAACACCCACACCAGCAACTCTGCGACTATTTGATAGAGCCCTGGGGGAATTTCAGCATCCAGGTCAAGCTGCATTAAAAGCGCTACCAGCTCGGGGGCATCGTGTACATAAATACCCTGACGCTGTGCCTCTGCCATAATTCGCTCGGCTAGATCCCCGTAGCCTTTGGCCACCACGCGAGGCGCACGGTCGTTTTCCTGATAAGCCAAGGCAACGGCCTGACGACGACGCTCACCCGGCGTAGCCATGGGCTTCCTCCGCGTCGATCAAGCGTGCACGTAACTGTACTTTTTGCAGGTCCAAGGCACTTAGGCGCGTCTCTAATGCGGGCAACCCGGCATCGATTCTTTGATAAGCCGTTACGCTTTCAGTGGTGAAATCGATGCTTAGTACATTGCGGTATAGCCATAGCGATGCATTAAATGATGCCAAACTGGGCACGTCTAACTGCATATCAGAGCGCCAACCGCCATCCGGCTCACCCCCCTGCTGCTGACTCTCTTGCCCCTCTTCTCGCGCGGGCAAATTAATCACCAAAGCCATAAAAATGCCTGCCCAAACATCGCCCTCCCAGCGAATAGTGGGCATCACCAGCATTTCAAGCTGCTGGCGAACCAAACTCTGCAGACTTTCATGCACGATTTCTCGCGTAGAGCGTTGCGCCAATAGCTCCGTCGCTTCTCGGGCCTGGCTCAGCTCCGCTCTCGCTTGAATATTCTCGGGCGCTGAGCCGGGGGTAGCCGCTGGAGCCGCTTGGCCAGGCGCTGCGGTTGGACTCATCAGTGGAGCGGGCGGCACTAAGCCTGGCCGCGGGGCTAGATCACTTGCATGTGCCATTGGCACCAACGGTACATTGGGCAGGATAGCCATCGCCCGCCCTGCCGCTTGAGCGCCCGGTGTGGACATGGGCGCTAATCCAGTTAGCGCGGTTGCTCCGGCCAGCCCGGCGGGCAGCAGAGGCGCTAATGGCCTCGGCCCAGACTGCATTTGCGGCTCATTCATTAATTGTTGACGGGTACCCTCACCCTGAAACCAACGTTTTAAATGCGACTCATAAAACAGCCCGCTGTCGCGGATACTCGCCTCTAAACGGGTAGCGATGGCACTGGCCCCCGGCACTTCTTGGCTGGTGATCAGGGCTGCTTCGGGTCGCATGACGGAGGGAGGTGCAGGAAAGCGCAATAGCACATCTGCGATGCCCCTTGCTGCGGGACTAAAGTGGGTTTGGGTGGACCCCGGTGAAGACGGCGGCGCCTCACCGCGGGGATGCGCTCTGCCACCATCAAACGGAAGGGGTAATCGCTTTAAATCATTTAGCGGTGATGCCCGCCCATCCAAACTAGCATCACCCATTACAGCACGCGGACCTTCGCCTGGCGGTATAGGCTTCACGGCCTGATCCAGCGCCCGCTGCAGTGACACTTCACCCTGCCGCCCCAGCACTTGATGCAGAAGGGTATCAATGAGGGGAGTAATCCCGCTCACGTTGACCTCGTAGCGTCAGCATCGTCCGCTGCATATGGATCCCTAGCGCCTTGCTGCGGGGCATAGGCCCGATGTAGGTCGCGCTGTCGTTGCGATACCCCAATCAGCTTACCCAACTCGTCTCGGCGTGCTACAAGCCGACGCCGTATATCGACGTCATGCTCAAGTATGCTCTCAAGCAATTCGGCTTTACGCTGCTGGGCAGCGGCATCAAGCGCCACCGTTGCATCTAGCTCGCGCAGCTGCTCGACCAACACCACATAGCTGGTTCGTTGATCAATGAGTTCTGCCCACTGCTCAGCGTTGGCCAGCTCATGCATGTATTCAACGCTACCGAGTAGCGCCTCATAGCTAGCAAGCAGCGACTGCTGAGGATTTGAGTGACTAGCTGTTGTAGAAGCTGACATTATCGCCTCACGCGCTCTGCCGTTGACCAATATCACGCCAAGCTGATCCAATATCTTCAAGCAAACGCTCAGCTTGATTCAAACTCTCTTCGTCGTTGCGCAAATTAGCGGCCAATAGAAGTCGTATAATATAGTCATAGAGCGATGCTAAGCGCTCGGCTATTTCTCCGCCTTTTTCTTGATCGAGCGCGGCTGCCAAGCCGTTATTGACGATATCCATTGCTTTCGATATCGACTTGCCTTTTTCGGCTGTATTGCCCGCCTGCATATGAATCCGGGCAGCGCGAATAGCGGCTTTAGCACCGTCGAACAACATCACAATAAGCTGATGGGGGTCTGCAGACATCACTCCGCTTTCTACGCCAACACGCGCATAAGCGTTAGCTCCACGCCCGTAGGCGGCGCTACCGCGAGAGTAAGTCATAAGCGGAACTCCTGTTCGTGATTGTTTTATCGCCTATAGCGATAAACCACGGATAATAAAAAGTGGATAACAGCTGACTAAATGCTACTAAGCTATTTATCGGCACAAGCCAGAGCGACTTTAACAACTCATAATAATTTTTTACCTAACGCCTTTATCACCGCAAAGGGTGGCCAAACATGGCACTAACGCTGCCTTTCCCCTTTAAGTAGAAACAGCTACCTCACCCACAGACCGGCCAAGCCGCTCTGTGATGCTACCGCTTACCAGCGCACCCACATTGTCACGCATCGGGGGCTCAGGCTGTGGCGCCAGCAAGACCTCAGTGGGATTGCCCTTCGCATCGATGCGTAAAATCCAGCCCTGCTGCTGGCTGGAAAAACGCGCCAGCGAGCCCACCGGCAACCCCTTGAAATGCTCAATATATCGCTTAACCCAACGCAGCTCGAATTGATGCGGATGCTGTAATAAATGACGATAAATTTGCTGGGTAGTTTTAGCGGACCGGTCAGCGCGATCGCGCCGCATGGCCTCAACCACATCAACCACGGCACTTGCTTTAGCGAGTTCGTTAAGATCTGCCCCGCTCAACCCACCGGGATAACCACTGCCGTCCATGCGCTCATTAATGCCACCAATCACCGCTTGAACAATAGCCACCGATAGCCACTGACAGTTTTGTAAGCGATCTAGCAGTAATTGAACATGCTCGCTAATCGCCAAACGATGATTCGCCTCAAAGTGCGGCGCCTTAAACAGCACCTGAGGAACAAGTGCTTTGCCAAGATCATGAATAAGGCCGCTGGCAACAATCGCTTTGCGCAAATCACGCGGCATGCTGGCGCCTACAAAATCAAGCAGATGTATGGCCACCGCAATACCGTGGCGCACCACCAAAGGCTCTGGCGATAAGCAGCGAGAAGCGAATAGCAATGCCTCGCGATCCTCTTCGTGAAGATCCAGCACTCTGTCCGCATAACGAGAGAGCTGACGACCATCGATGTCGCTGCCCTGCTGCAGTGAGAGCAACTGGACATCCAAATAGGCCGCTACTTTTACCAGCCGGCGCGCCATCGGGGTTGCGTAACGCTTAATATCTCGCCGCCCAAGCAGCTCCCTCGCACCAGAGCGATTATTTGAAAACGCAAACAGCGGGGAGGGCTGGCGCTCACTCTGCGGCTCTTTCTTATAACGGGCAGCCTCCCGCTCAATTTCACACACAAAATACCAAATTTGCCGCTCTTGCTCCGCAGTGCACTCAACGAAGTTAAAACCCGCACGCAGCAAATGGCGCTCCGCATCCGTTGTTTGGTGGCGGGCATGGCCAAGCACTGCAAAATAAGTACCATCGGGGAAGGTAAACGCTAGCCTTAAAGGGTCAGAAGCTGACGATAAGAGACCACTGGCCGCCAAGGGCAGCTCAAGACGGCAACCCTCCTGAGAGAGATCTTTCAGCTCTCCCGCCACCGCCACCTCCCCACTACACAAGCTAGCCGAGACAACCATCCCCATTCGCAGCTCAGCACGAAACGATTCACGCCGCTGAAGTACATCCAGCGTCACCGGATAATCGCTGCAACACAAAAAACGTCCACCGGCCTGGCGTGTTTCAGTTAGGTGCAAGAGGGGCGTTTGAACGATTTTCCCCTGCGCCTGACCGCGCAGGTAGAAAGCAACTCCCCGCTGTAAATGATGAAGCATATAGTCTATCGAGGAGAGGTCCATCACCAAGGTTTGATGCAAATGCTGCTCCATCAACACGATGGGCTCTGGATGCGCATCAGCCGTGTCCAGGCACAGGGAGACGCCGCCGGTTTCGATTAACGTGCTCAGCAGAGACTCGATCACTGTTGTGTTGGCTATTGTTTCAAACTCACCCTGCTGCGCTACCATTCTCGCCTCACTCTCTTATGCGTTAACCGCAGAGCAAAGGAGCATATCAGCCCCCAACTGCCTGACGTATGCGGAAAAAGCCATCATTACCATGCTTATTAAGCAAGCTATATCACGCTAGCTCGGCGGATTGCGAAACGGCCTGTTGCAATCATAAATACACGAAACGCTACTTCTTACGGCATAAAGTTTTTTTTGAAATGCCGATAAAAGAGTTGACTTACATATTCATAAACCAATGTCCGAGCTAGGGCCGCCATCTCGCTGTTGCACCACCACTGGTTGCCAAAGCTTACTCTTAACAGGAATGTGCCCATGAGTTCACTACCCACTGAAGCCACTACACGGATAGCCTCAACCCTGTCCCACTTAAACCCAAGACAGCGACTCGATAATACGCTGGCCCAACTAGCACCCACGAATCCTCAGCTTGCAAACAGCGATAAGGACGAACGAGATATCTCCGCAGGCGAGCTGATCGGGCCTCTTCAACGCATCAATGAAACCATGCGCCCACGGGGCTTAGAGTTTGAACTCAGCGAGGAGACATCGCGCGTTATTACTCGAGTAATTGACAGGGAGTCCGGGGAAGTAATACGTCAGATTCCCGCAGAAGAAGTCATAAAAATTGCTGAGCAATTAGAAAAGATGCAAGGGCAAATGATCTCTCTAGAAGTCTGACGCTCGGCGTCGAAACCCGGCCGAGCCAGCCTAATAACTACACTTGCATGTTCATCACATCACGATATGCAGACACTAAGCGATTGCGAACCTGAAGCCCCATCTGGAAAGCAACGCTGGCTTTCTGCATATCGACCATCACATCGTTTAACTGCAAGTTAGGGTCTCCGGCCTGAAACGCCATTGCTTGTGTATTAGCCGCCTGTTGGAGCCGATTAATGCGCTGAATCGAGGCCTGTAGCTCCCCCCCAAAACCGCCTTGCCCTGCTGCCGCCGACGCCTGAGCGCCGCCTAGTGGCTGCGTGGATGCCGCCTGAGTTGCCAGTCCCTGCATTTGTTGAAGCGCAGCCTGTATTGCGGGAGTGCTCATACGCCTACCTCAATTCGGAAAATTTCACTAATGCAAAAAGCCTAACACCGAAGTTAATTTCCTCATACGGACAAATGCGCACAAAAAGCGAAGCTTATCCTTCCTTTAGGCTGGACAAGCCACCGGATAATGGCGTCCATCACAACTCCTCCTCATCTTTTTGGTGGATAACCGCGATTGACGGATATTAGCCTATGCCTTCTTTGCTGATGCGTCTGGACCGACGCCAGTTTTGCTTGCCCCTATGGAGGGTCGCATGAGCGAAACCGGTGCAACGGCAGGCCGACAAAACAGTCCGAATCAGGCCGCTCCCCGGGGTGGCAATATTAGCGGAAACACTGGTAGTGGAAACGCCGAACGCGACAACAGCGGCTCGCCCTTTGAGCGAACGCTAAAACAGCTGCGCGGCAATCCCCTTGTTGCGCTGCTCATAGCCGGTGCCGCCTCCATTGCGATCGTGGCGGCACTCTTTATGTGGGCGAGCAGCCCAGAGTACCGCGTGCTCTATAGCAACCTGAGCGAGAGTGATGGTGGCAGCATCATTAATGAGCTTGACACGCGCGGCGTTCCTTATCAGTTCAGCGAAAATGGCCAAGCGTTAATGGTGCCTAGCGATCAAGTCCATACCCTGCGCCTGCAACTAGCTGAGCAGGGGCTGCCCCGTGGCGGCAACCTAGGTCTTGAGTTGATGGATAGTCAGGCGTTTGGGATCAGCCAATTTGCTGAGCAGATTAATTACCAGCGTGGCCTTGAAGGCGAGCTTGCGCGCTCAATCGAGTCGCTAGGCCCGGTGGAAGGTGTGCGCGTGCATCTCTCCATGGCCAAGCCATCGGTGTTTATTCGTGATCGTGAGCCGGCCAAGGCATCCGTTGTTCTAACCCTGTTACCTGGCCGTGTGTTAGGGGAGGGGCAAGTCAGCGCGATCGTCCATATGGTCTCGGGCAGCGTGGCCGACCTAGCCGCAGAAGATGTCACCGTGGTTAACCAGGATGGCCGCTTACTGTCTGCCGAAACAAACCGTGGAAACGACCTTGATGGCTCTCAGCTTGAGTATATCACCGAGGTCGAGCGCTCCTATCAGCAGCGAATTGAGCATATTTTAACGCCCATTTTAGGTCGCGATAACGTACGCGCTCAAGTCGCCGCACAAATCGACTTTTCACGTCGCGAGCAAACGTCTGAACGCTACGGCCCCAATCAGCCACCTAACGAAGCAGCCGTGCGCAGCCGTCAGCTTAGCCTTGCCTTTGATGGCGAAGACCCACTTGCCACGGGCATTCCAGGTGCGTTAAGTAATACCCCCCCAGGCACGCTACCCTCCCCGATCAACCAACCGGAGGGTGAAGAGGACGATGAGCAGGACCAGGACGCACCCCCTGAGGCGCTGCGTAACCTGCGCCAAGACGACGTCATTAATTACGAAGTAGATCGCAGCATTGAGCATGTTCAGCACCGGCTTGGCCAGATAGAGCGCCTATCTGCAGCCGTGGTAGTCAACTACCGCGCCGAAATGAACGAAGAGGGCGAGTGGGTCGACGTTGCTCTAAGCGAGGTGGAGGTTGCGCAGATTGAGCGTCTGGTTCGTCAAGCGATGGGGTTCTCGCAGCTTCGCGGCGATGAGATTGAAGTCGTTAACTCGCCCTTCGCTCGCAGTGTCGATGAAACAGCCGACGTCGAGTGGTGGCAGCAGCCCAGCACCCTCTCCATGGCTGCCAGTGTGGGTCGCTATTTACTGGTGGCACTCGCCATCTTACTGCTTTACCTGTTGATATTACGTCCTTTGATTAAGCGCTACACAACCCCCCCTGTTATGGCCACCGCCATGCCGGGCGGCATGCTCGCGACTAGCGTGGGTGACGATGAGGACGACGCGGGCGAAGGCTCTGCTGACAACAGCGATGAGACCTACGCCAAACCGAAGCGGCGTCGTAAAACCTCACTCTACGAGCATAACCTTAATGACCTGCGTGAAATGGCACAGGAAGATCCCCGCATGGTCGCGATGATCATTCGCAGCTGGATGAATGCTAATGAGTAGTTCAATTGCTGAAATGAGTGGCGCTCGTAAGAGTGCCATCTTACTGCTTGCACTCGATGAAGACAGTGCCGCTGAAATCTTTAAATACCTCGGCGCTAATGAAGTGCAAGACATAAGTATGGAAATGGCCAAGCTAAACCAGGTCTCACATGAAGACATGAAAGCGGTGCTCGAAGCCTTCCATAAAGAGACGGAAGAGTTTGTTGCTCTGAACCTTAACTCAAGCGACCACATCCGCTCGGTACTGACGAAAGCACTGGGCAGCGAGCGTGCGACGAGCCTGATTGAGGATATTCTCGAAACCACTGGCAATAATTCGGGTATTGATGCTCTCAATCTAATGGAAGCTTCCATGGTGTCTGAGCTCATTCGTGACGAGCATCCTCAGATTATCGCGACTATTCTGGTTCACCTTGATCGCCATCAGGCGTCCGACATCCTTGAGCTATTTGAAGAGAAACTGCGCAATGATGTGGTGCTGCGGATTGCCACGTTCAGTGGTGTTCAGCCCGCTGCGCTACAAGAGTTAACCGAAGTGCTGACCAGCATGCTCGACGGTCAGAATCTCAAGCGCAGCAAAATGGGCGGCGTAAGAACCGCTGCCGAGATCCTCAACCTGATGAACTCTTCCCAAGAAGAGACCGCTATCGAGACTGTGCGGGCGCACAGTGAAGATTTGGCGCAGAAAATTATCGACGAAATGTTCTTGTTCGAGAATCTGCTTGACCTTGATAATCGCGCCATTCAGATGGTGCTGCAGGAGGTTGATACCAACTCGCTGGTGGTGGCCCTTAAAGGCGCACAAGACGCCTTGGTGGACAAATTCCTGCGCAATATGTCGCAACGCGCCGCCGACCTGGTTCGCGAAGACATGGAAGCCCGTGGCCCTATTCGTGTTTCTCAAGTAGAAACCGAACAGAAAACCATTCTGCAGGTTGTTCGCCGGTTAGCTGATTCAGGTGAAATCGTGCTAGCGGGCGGGGATGACGAGTATGTCTAATACTCAATCACCTAAATTTGATCGCCATGGCGATTGGAGACGCTGGCAAATGGAAGAGCTGGCGACCAAGACCAGTGAGCACACCACTGATAACGATGTGCCTACGGCCCATCAGCGCAAAGTGCAAGCGGCACAAAAAGCGGCCGAACTTGCGCGCCAGAGAGAAGAGGGTGAGCGTCAGGAGCTTCATAACCGCATTCGCCTCCAAGCTGAAGAGGAGGGCTATAAAGCAGGCTTTGAGCAGGGGCATAAAGAGGGAATGGAAAAAGGCTTAACCGAAGCCGCCGAGCAGGCACACTTGGCACTGCAAGAGCAGATAAAGCAAACCGTTACCCCCCTGAAAATGCTTGGCAAGCAGTTTTCAGAGGCGCTGGAGCGCATTGATGACACCATTGCTCACGACTTGGTTGAGCTAGCCCTGGCCACCGGCAAACAGCTTGCCAGCGATGCACTTCAGGAAACGCCTGAGCAGATCTTAATGATCGTCCGAGAGCTGTTACATACTGAGCCGCCGCTTGTCGGCGAACAGCGCCTTTGGCTCAACCCCGATGACCATACCCTGGTGGATGAACACTTAGGCAATGAACTTAGAGCCGCCAACTGGAAGTTGCAACCTGACGACCAGCTTGCCCGCGGCGGTTGCCGAGTCACTAGCGCCCAGGGCGAAATTGACGCTACTTTTGAGAGCCGTTGGCACGCTATCCAAGCTCAGTTGCGTAAACGCGGCGTCAATACGCCGCCACCACCCCCTAATGCCCCTTTATCCTAGGCGGATACGCTATGACAGATACCACCTGTCCCCACCGACATCGCTGGAACAAGGCTTTACGACGCACTCAACAGCGCGTCAGCCTGTTACCCCGCTACCGCAATAGCGGCCGCGTTATTCGCGCGACGGGCATGGTGATCGAAGTGGTCGGGTTGAGAGTCGCTGTCGGAAGCGCCTGCCGGATTGAACTGCCCGGTAGCGATGGGCGGCTAGCCGCTAGTGATAAGCATGCCGAGGCCGAGGTCGTCGGCTTTGCCGGGGACAAACTGTTTTTGATGCCGCTGGAAGAGGTGTCTGGACTAATGCCGGGCGCCCGCGTTTCTCCCTTGGACGAAGGGGGGAGCAACAGCGCACGACGGTTCCCCATGGGCGAAGGGTTACTTGGCCGTGTACTTGATGGTAATGGCCACCCGCTGGATGACCGCGAGAATATTGAAGAAATTCCGCGTGCCACGCTCAGCACACCTTACCTTAACCCTCTTTCGCGTGCGCCGATTGAGGAACAAATTGATGTTGGCATCCGCGCCATCAATGCGCTGCTTAGCGTAGGTCGGGGGCAACGGATGGGCCTTTTTGCAGGCTCAGGGGTCGGTAAATCGGTGCTGCTGGGCATGATGGCTCGCTATACCAAGGCCGATGTGATTGTGGTGGGCTTAATTGGTGAGCGGGGTCGTGAAGTACAGGACTTCATCGACAATATTTTAGGGCCCGAGGGGCGGCGGCGTGCCGTTGTGGTAGCGGCGCCCGCTGACACTTCACCGCTTCAACGCTTGCAAGGCGCTGCTTATGCCACCCGCCTAGCGGAAGGGTTTCGCGATGAAGGCCGCAATGTTCTGTTGATTATGGATTCGCTGACTCGCTACGCCATGGCCCAGCGGGAAATTGCCCTGGCCATTGGCGAACCCCCCGCCACCAAGGGGTACCCACCGTCCGTATTTGCCAAGCTGCCTAGTTTAGTGGAGCGCGCTGGCAACGCTGAGCGCGGGGGCGGCTCCATAACGGCATTTTATACCGTTCTTACAGAGGGTGATGATCAGCAGGACCCTATTGCCGATGCTGCGCGTGCCATCCTGGATGGCCACATAGTGTTGTCGAGGACATTAGCGGAATCCGGCCATTATCCGGCAATCGATATTGAAGCGTCTATTAGTCGAGCAATGACCTCCATCACCTCGCCAGAGCAGCTTCAGGAAGCGCGTATTTTTAAACAGTTATTTTCGCGCTACCAGCGTAACCGTGACCTTATCAGCGTGGGGGCTTACAGCCCTGGTCACGACCGCAACTCGACGAAGCGGTCAACCGCTTCCCGTCGCTGGAACGTTTTTTACAGCAGAACATTAATGAGTGTGCAACGCTTGCGGATTCTCGCCAAGCGCTGCACTCGCTGGTTGGAGGGCGCACATGAGTACATCGCAACTCGACATGCTAACCGACTTGGCCAGAGGAGCGCGCGATCAGGCGGGCAAAGTACTGGCACAGGAGCGACAAACAGAGCAGCAAACAACGGCTCAACTACAGTCACTGCTGAGCTACCGAGCGGAGTACGCTGACCGCTTGCAGAAGGCAATGAGTGACGGTATTGACCCCGCCACCATGTACAATTATCAACAATTTCTGGCTTCTTTGGATGCCGCCCTGAGCCGTGCGCGTCAAGCGTTAGCAGCGCAACAGGCAAGCGTTCAGCAGAGTCAAAAGAACTGGCAGCAAGAGCAGCGCAAGCTCTCTTCCTACGATACACTGGCGTCGCGTCGCCTGTTAGAAGAGCACCGCCGCAGCGAGCGTCATGAACAAAAAACGAATGATGATTTGGTGACTAGCCGCTTGGCTCGTCAGAATAACGACACTCCGCATTAGCGGTGCCAGGGAACTGAACATGAATATTAACCAGTTGCTTTCGGTCAGCCAAAGTTCGCCTCAGACACAGTCTCAAGGCGCTTTCAGCCGACCAGACTCACCCAACGGCTTTTTTCAGCAGGCGCTACTGCAAGCCTCTGACGCTCAACGCGCATCGGCACCGGTACTTAGTGACCCGGGCGCTTCTCAGGCCCTGTCTCGCCAGGCACAGCTTAGCGAACTTGGCAGCCTATTATCTGATGCGTTGGATATGGATCCAGCCACGTTGAGCGCGACCCTGGATTCCCTTGGGTTTGAGCTCAGTGAAGGTGACTTATCCGCCCTGTTAACTCAGCTGCAGAGGCCGAATTCAGAGATACGCCTGGATGCGCTTAAGCTAGATGATGTCTCGGCCTCTTCGCCGCTGAATGAAATCGCCGCTCGCCTTACCTTGATGGCTTCTTTCACCGGCGACGCCCCTCAAACAGCGCAGGAAGGGTCAATGGACACGGCCGTGCTTGAGGCGATCACACAGCACCTCGATATTAATCAAACGGAAGCCGCTCAACTTGTCTCAGCACTGAATGTGTTGGTGAGCCAGGAGCAAAAGTCTCAACCTTTGCCTGTCGCTACCGCTCGCTTCAACAACGCCCAGATGCCCACGATTGACGCTCAGGCGGCCCTCAAACCTCAACCAGATACTTTTTTGGCGCACGTAACTGCCCCCGGTTCAGCTACACAGGTGAGTAGCGATACCTTGATGGGAGCGCTCATGCCGGTTGAGAGCGCCCCTAAAGGCATGCAGGCTAATGAGTCCTTACTCACTGGCTTTTCCTCAGCCACAGGCAGTCAACCGTTAGCATCACCCTCTGCCCAAGGGTTTAATCCCACGGTGGCGCCGACACCCGCCGCTTTATCGACGCCCTTTACAAGCACGGCCTGGCCGCAGCAGCTAGGACAGCAGCTCGTGCAGATTTCACAACGCGGTGGCGAGCAACATGTCCAGCTGCAGTTGAATCCTGCCGAATTAGGACCGCTCTCAATCTCACTAAAATTTGGTGACCAAGGGGCGCAAGCGCACTTCTTGTCAGCTCACGCCCAGGTGCGACAGGTACTTGAACAAGCCATTCCTCAACTGAGGGAAGCACTGGCTGAACAAGGCATTTCGCTAGGCGAAACCTCTGTCGGAGAGCAGCGCGACCCTAATGCGCAATCATTTGCCCAATCCAGCGGTAGAGGTGGCGCTGGTGTAGTCAGTAATGGTGGTGAGGAAAGCCCAGGAGAGCTCCTTATCCCTGGGGCTGAAAGCAGCCCAATGAGACTGGATGGGCGCGTCGACCTTTATGCTTAATCGTTGTCCCTTTGCATTTTATGATAACCCTCATACCCAGCACCCTAGGTAGCTAAACCAAAAGATAGGCTTGCCAAGCAAGCCTGTTCATTTCATCACCAGCATGCGCGTTAGGCATAATACGTGGCTAGTGATACGTATGGAGTTCACAGGAATCGCAAATGGCAGAAAAAAGCGGCGGGTCAAAAAAGCTACTCTGGATAATGGTTATTCTGGTTTTGCTCTCATCAGCAGGGGCAGCGGCAGCTATTTATATGGTAATGGATCAGCGTGATGGCGGCGCGGACAACGCCGCCGCTGAGCAACCTTTGGAGCGTGAACAGCCCATTTTTATGCGCATTGAACCTTTCACCGTTAACCTGGCTGACGACAGTTATGGTTCACGCTTACTCTATACAGGCGTAACGCTTCGTGTTGGAAACGATGAAAGCAGAGTTATTCTTGAGGAGCACATGCCCCAAGTGCGCAGTCGTTTACTCATGTTGCTATCGGGGAAGCAGGCTGATGAGCTGACCTCAACGGAAGGTAAGCAGCAGCTTGCTCAGGCGATTGTTGATCGACTCAACGTGCCGTTGACGGAAAATCAGCCGCCGCTTGATCTGCGTGAAGTGCTATTCACTGACTTTATTGTGCAATAACCCGGGAACTGGAGCCGTTCATGTCACAGGACGATCTACTGTCCCAGGAAGAAATTGATGCCCTGTTAAAGGGCGTTAGCGGAGACGACGAGCCCTCGTCTCCCTCTTCCCAAACGCAGGCCGAAACGCGGATTCGCGCTTACGATCCAGCGACCCAGCATCGCGTGATTCGTGAGCGATTGCACGCGCTAGATTTTATTAATGAGCGTTTCGCACGCTACTTCCGTAACGGACTGTTTAATCTATTGCGGCGTAGTGCTGACATTACGGTCGAGTCGGTACGCTATCAAAGCTTTAGCGAGTTCTCGCGCAATGTGCCCGTGCCGACAAACCTAAACATTGTGTCGATGAAGCCACTACGGGGTTCAGCCCTTGTAGTCTTCCCGCCCAACCTCGTTTTTATGGTGGTTGACAACCTTTTCGGGGGAGACGGGCGCTTTGTCACCAAATCAGATGGCCGCGAATTTACCAACACTGAACAGCGCATTATTCAGCGCCTGCTCAATCTTGCTATTGATGCTTATCAAGAAGCGTGGAAAGTCGTTTACCCGCTAGACCTCAGTTTTCTGCGCTCAGAAGTGCAATCAAAGTTTGCCAATATCACCAATTCACCCAATGAAATCGTGGTGAATACCAAATTTAATATTGAAGTTGGCAATCTATCGAGCAATTTTCAGATCTGCATGCCTTACGCCATGATTGAGCCGTTGCGTGACTTACTGGCCAACCCCATCAATGATAGCAACCACGATCAAGACGGCAGCTGGTCGCGCCGTATGGCGAGTGAGCTACGTCAATCAGAAGTAGAATTAATCGCCGAGTTTGCCCAGATACCTAGTCGTATCGCCCACGTAATGGGGTTAAAGAAAGGCGACGTACTGCCGCTTGAGATTCCGAGCTCTATCACAGCCAGTGTTGATGGCGTGCCCGTTATGCAGTGTGAGTACGGCAGTCAACGCAAGCAGCACGCGCTGCGTGTATTACACATGATTGACCACGCGGCAATGAACAACGCCTCTTCTAAAGAATTTATTAAAGTGCCTACGCTACAGAAAGCCAAGGAATCCAAAGCATGACTGATCCCAATAAGCCTAATCAGAACGTCTCTGAAGACGATTGGGCGGATGCCATGTCCGAGCAAGAAGAAACCACCTCCAGTGCCGATGCTGCTGGCGAAGAGGAGGATCCGTGGGCAGCTGCTATGGCCGAACAGGAGGCCGCAGAAGAGAGCGAAGAAGAGGCGACTGCTGCCGAACCAGCCCCTAAGGCGCCTGAAGCCAAAGCAGCGAGTGATGATATTTTCCGCCCGTTGAGCCCAGATAGCGGCTCCTCCCAGGCCCGTGAGCTTGAGATGATCATGGACATCCCGGTGAAACTCACCGTGGAGCTAGGTCGCACCAAGTTAACCATTAAACAGCTGCTTGAGTTAGCGCAAGGTTCCGTCATTGAGCTTGAAGGCCTCGCCGGCGAGCCTATGGATATCTTGATTAATGGTTATCTGATTGCCCAGGGGGAAGTCGTTGTTATTGAAGATAAATATGGGATTCGTATTACAGAGATCGTCACCCCTTCCGAACGTATTCATAAATTGAATCGATGAGCGTGTCTAACTCGGCGACCCAGAACGGCTCTGTGGATGCGCTAGGAAGCAGTGGTGACGCATTGATAGGGATGGCTGTCCTGGGTAAGACAGCCGCTGCTTTAGCCCTGGTTATTGCGATCATTTTGGTCTGTACCGCGCTTTTAAAACGCTGGAACAATCATAACACTCGCCATGGCGCCCATTTACGTGTCGTGGGCAGTACCGCCGTGGGCAACCGTGAACGTATTGTGATTGTTGAGGTGGAAGATACGTGGCTGGTGGTGGGCGTTGGAGGCGGTCGGATTACCAAGCTTCACGAACGCCCAGCGCCAGAAGAGCGGACGCACGCCGGGCCATCGCCCCCCCACCTCGCGTTTTGCAAAACGCTTATCTAAAGCGTTGGCCCGTAGTCAGCACAAAGACTCATCGCCCCCCTCCGACCCACATCAGACGCCATGAGGCACTGGATGCACCTTTCTTGGGCCTGCTTGTTAAAGCTGGATATTGTTAAGCGCTGTATGGTTAATCGCTATTGCCAGCTATGGCTGACGGCTGCGTTGGCGGTTTTCTTGGTTGCTTTACCCGCCCATGCTCAGCAGATTCCCGGTCTTATTTCTCAACCACTTGATGACGGTGGCCAGCAGTGGTCGCTCTCTCTACAAACACTGCTCTTTCTGAGTTCGCTGGCGTTTTTACCTTCCATGCTGCTGATGATGACAAGCTTCACCCGCATCATCATTGTGCTCAGCCTGTTACGCACAGCCATGGGCACACAGGCAACGCCGCCTAATCAAGTACTCTTGGGGATTGCACTGTTCTTAACTTTTTTTATTATGTCCCCCGTATTGGCACAGGTATACGACAACGCTTGGGTACCGCTGACGAATGAAACGATAAATTTTGAAGAGTTCTTACTACTGGCTCAGGATCCATTTCGGGAATTTATGCTAGCTCAAACCCGCGAGCCCGATCTGGCTCTGTTCGTTCGTTTGGCGGATGTCGGGCCAATGCAGGGTCCAGAAGAGCTACCCATGCGCGTCTTGCTGCCTGCCTTTGTTACCAGTGAACTGAAGACCGCGTTTCAGATTGGCTTTACTATTTTCATACCCTTCTTGATCATCGATCTAGTGGTCGCGAGTACCCTGATGGCGCTGGGGATGATGATGGTACCGCCCATCACCATCTCGTTACCGTTTAAACTGATGCTATTCATTTTGGTGGATGGTTGGCAGCTAATCATTGGCTCGATGGCAGAAAGCTTTTACATGATATAGGTCGCGTCGCTTTATGCGGCCCAGAGGATTTCCGCTATGACCCCTGAAATGGTAATGAGCATTGCTTATCAAGGTATGCGTGTGACGCTTTTGCTTGCCGGCCCTATGCTGCTAGCAGCGCTGTTTACGGGGCTTATCATCAGCCTGTTTCAGGCGGCGACTCAAATTAACGAGATGACGCTAACGTTTATTCCTAAGATTTTGGCCGTGTTTGCCGTGCTTGTTTTGGCGGGCCCCTGGCTTATAGGGCTGATTACCGAGTTTACTCACCGGCTATTTACCAACATTCCCAGTATGGTGATGTAACGCGATGGTTGAAGTCACTTTCGCACAGCTGCAAGGGTGGCTAGTGGCTTTTCTATGGCCGTTTGCGCGTATCACTGCGTTTATGGCCGCCTCCCCTTTGTGGGGG
>AXCI01003414.1_pt1 | contig 18361 bp, 20 predicted proteins | sample 182571 | NCBI WGS metagenome assembly AXCI01 (sample SAMN02359225, study PRJNA218796) | groundwater metagenome | isolation source: Mt. Simon Sandstone pore water sample D5872 at 1.8km depth, Illinois-Basin... | place: USA: Decatur, Illinois | collected 2009-05 | reverse complement strand
GGTGCGCTACCCATTTGCCAGAATAGCCACGAGAGGCACTCGGTCCGTTTCGCTGGGTCTGTGGGCAAGAAGGCATTAAATTTCTCAGCCAAATAGAGCAGGATAGCGCCAGACTCAAACACCCGCTGGGGTGGCGTGGTGGAGTGATCCATTAGCGCAGGAATTTTAGAGTTGGGGTTGACGTCCACAAAGCCGCTGCCGAACTGATCGCCTTCGCCAATGTTTATCAGGTATGCATCGTACTCGGCCTCTGCTATGCCTTTCTCTAGCAGCTCCTCAAGCATCACGGTGACTTTGACACCGTTGGGTGTGGCTAAAGAGTAGAGCTGTAGGGGGTGTTTGCCTACGGGCAGGGCTTTGTCATGAGTAGGACCTGCAATGGGGCGATTGATATTGGCAAATTTACCGCCATTGCCAGGTTCCCATTTCCAAACGCTCGGGGGGGTATAGGTGTTATCGCTCATTATTTCCTCGCTATTAACCGGTTATCGGTAACCGCTGGGTACAGGGATGAACATCTTCTTAGTGCGACTATCCTAAAGTTATGGGGGTGATGAAAAGCCGCTACAAGGGTAGGCTGGTGATTAGCCTGTTAATAAAATAGTCCAAGTTCTCTGGGAGGTGTTGGATGCGTGTCATTGGCGTGCTGGGTGGTATGAGCTGGGAGTCGAGCCTAAGCTATTACCGGGCCTTGAATGAGGGCGTTAAAGCGGCGCTAGGCGGCTTTCACTCGGCCAAGATCGTAATGCTCAGTGTCGATTTTGCAGAGATAGAAGCCATGCAGCAGCGGGGTGATTGGGACGCGGCAGGCGAGCTACTCGCCAGCGCTGCTCAAGGAGTCGAACGTGCAGGTGCTGATGGTTTGTTGATTGCCACGAATACCATGCACAAAGTAGCGCCCGCGATAGAACAGGCGATTACCATTCCTCTGCTGCATATTGCCGATGCCACTGCTTTACAACTGCAAGCCGACGGAATTAATCGGGTGGGCCTGCTAGGCACGCGCTTTACCATGGAACAGGACTTTTATATTGGCCGGCTAGAAGAGCAGTTCGGCATCAAGGTCGTGGTGCCGAAGCAGTCTGAGCGCGACACTATTCATCAGGTGATCTTTGATGAGCTCTGCCAAGGCCGTATAGAAGATGTCTCCCGCCAACGCTATCTAGCCATTGTCGATTCACTTTATACGCAAGGCGCTCAGGCGGTGATTCTAGGCTGTACTGAAATTGCCATGCTGGTAAGCCAGCAAGATACCGAGGTGCCGCTTTATGACACCACCGCCCTGCATGTGCAGAGAGCGGTGGCGTGGGCACTAAATGATGACTAAAACAAAGTAACGATGCTTAGACCAATGTCAGAGTGACATTGATGTTGCCACGGGTGGCGTTTGAGTAGGGGCATACGATGTGAGCTTTATCGACCAACTGCTGAGCTACGTCTTGCTCAAGGCCGGGCAGGCTGATTTTTAGCTCTACTTCGATCCCAAAGCCAGTAGGAATGGCGCCGATACCGACATGCCCATCAATTTTGGTGTCTTGGGGTAGCTTTACTTTTTCCTGACTAGCGACGTGCTTTAGTGCACCTAGGAAGCAGGCCGAGTAGCCAGCAGCGAATAGCTGTTCGGGATTCGTGCCATCACCACCAGCGCCGCCCAACTCTTTTGGTGTGCTGAGTTTTACATCCAATGCACCGTCGGATGATTTTGCATGGCCTTCACGGCCACCCGTAGCGGTAGCATGGGCGCGATAAACAACTTTCTCGATCGCAGTGGTAGCCATTGTGTATCTCCTGTCAGCGTTATTAATTATCAACCTACGCTTTTAATTTAGCGCAGCTTTATTTTGCGCGCAATATAAATAGCAGGTTAATTTAAACGCCCCTCTTGAAAAGCGAAGGGCTACTGACTTTTTTGTAAGCTATCGCGCAGGCGCACCAGGTCTTCTTTCAGCGTGGTCAACGCTTCTATCGATTGCTCGCTGGCATGCACCACGCAGCTAGGGATGTGGTAAGCCTGTTCACGCAGCTCCCTACCTTTATCGGTAAGGTAAAGCTCTACCACACGCTCATCATGATGACTGCGTTTGCGATTCAACAACTGGTCGGCTTCCAGGCGCTTAAGCAGCGGCGTAAGCGAACCAGGATCAGTGAGTAGGCGCTTACTCATGGTGCCAACGGTAATACCATCGTTTTGCCATAAAACAAGCATGGCGAGGTATTGCGGGTAAGTAAGCCCCAACTCTTTGAGCAGAGGTTTATACACCTTGGTCATCATTAACGAAGTTGAATAGAGCGCAAAGCAGAGCTGATGATCAAGTTCTAATTCGCTACAGGATGGTTGCACAAGTAAGAGTTCCGATCCGAAATATGTAGGGTAATGTAGCGCGCGAAGCAGGTAAGTGGCTATCCCTAGACGTTGGTCGTAAGTTGGCAGTTTTGTTTTGACACGCCTCTGGCAGGTGGCTAGCCTGCGCTTAATCAATGTTACCGGTAACAAGTTGCCGCTCATTAAACGAGTCATCGACACATCGTTATTAACAGCTCGATCTCAACAACAACGAGTAATTGGAGAAACGCTATGACCGCTATTTGGCGCTGTACGCTAACCCTGGTTGGGGCGACCACCCTGACGTTTGGTATGGCCCACGCCCAGAGCCCTGAACTCTCTGATCCGCCTGAAATTGAAGGTGAGGTAGTGGGTGACCACGGTTCGCATACCCTACGCATGGGTATCGGCCTTGCAGAAAGCTCACCGCAGTTCCTTTCTAGCCAATATTTTGGTGAGATTCTGGAGCAGCGCACCGATGGCCGTATCACCGTCAATGTTTTTCCTAACAGCCAGTTAGGTGACGACGTTCAGATGTTGGAAATGCTCCAAACCGGCACACTGGATATGACGTATCCGTCTAGCTCAGCGACCACAGGTTATGTTGAAGAACTGGCTGCGTTCGATCTACCTTTTCTGTTACCGAGCCGTGAAGCCGCTGTCGCCGTCATGCAGAGCGATGTAGCTCAAGGCATGCTGGACGCCTTTGAAGGCACCGGCCTGAAAGCACTCGCCTTCTCTGAGAACGGCTACCGTCAGCTCTCTAACAGTGCTCGCCCGGTGACCAGTCCTGAAGACGTTGCAGGTCTTGATGTGCGCGGTTTGAGCGTTCGTACTATGGAAAACCCGGTACACTTGGCTATTTGGGAGGCCCTGGGCGCAAACCCAACGCCGATGGCCTTTGGTGAACTGTTCTCCGCTATGGAGCAGGGTGTGGTAGATGGCCAGGAAAACCCCTGGAGCACCATCCTGACCTCTAACTTCAACGAAGTGCAGGACTATGGCACTGAAACACGCCACGTCTATACTCCCTTTATCATGATGCTTTCCGAGCGTACTTGGGATCGCATGGCTCCTGAGTATCAAGAGCTGGTGCAGGAAGCCGCTCGTCAGTCCGCTGACTATGAAATTCAGCTGTCCGCTGAGTACGATGATTGGTCACGCGAACAGCTAGCAGAGCGTGGTATGGAAATTACCCGCTTGGACGATGAGCAGTTAGCCGCTTTCCAAGAAGCCACTCAGCCGGTTTATGAAGAGTGGGCGCCGCGTATTGGTGAAGACCTGATCGCGGACATTCAGAAGATCGTTGAAGAGAGCAGCAACTAAACCTTACGTTTAGCGCACCGTCGGGCAGGCATCGAGCCTGCCCGATGTGTCAGTGCCCCTGGAGCTCCTATGTCACTCTCCTCTACACCCCCCAATAAGCCAATACCGATTGAAGATCCATCGGTGTATCTGGACGACCCCAATCGCAAGCAATTAGAAATCGATACCGATACTCGCCAAGGCCCGGCGCTGTTCCGCTGGCTGACCTTGGGCATGGAGTATCTGATCGGCGCTATTTTGGTGGCGCTGATTGCATCTGTTTCTTGTAACGTGGTCGGGCGCGCGCTGTTCAATTACTCGCTGCCCTGGGCGGATGAACTAGCGCGTATGCTGTTTGTATGGCTGGTATTTATCGGCGCTGCCGCCGCGTTTGCCCGATACGAGCACATTGCCGTTGACGCATTGGTGCGTCGTTTGCCACTGCGCTTAGCGCATATGCTTTATCTATTGCAGCACCTGATTATCACCGGCTTGATGGCGGTCATGATCTGGGGTGGCTACCAAGTGCTGGCACGCTCTAGTGGGCGCTCGGCGATTCTGGACGTGCCGCTGAGCTTTATTAGCCTATCGTTGGTGCTGTGCGTCATCTTTATTGCGGTGGTAGCGGTTTGGCGGATGTGGGTCAGCCTGAACGTTATTCGTCACCCTGAGCGGGAGCGCTAATCATGCTATGGATTTTTCTGGCTATTTTATTGGCCTCTATCGTTATTGGGTTGCCTATTGCCTTTGGCCTAGGCGTGGCGGCGCTGGTGATGGCGGTGCTTTCTGATATTCCGCTGTCGATCATGATTGAGCAGTCAATTCGCGGGGTTAACAGCTTCCCGCTGCTCGCTATCCCGTTCTTTATTTTAGTGGGAGAGGTGATGAGCAATGGCGGTATCGCTCGTCGCTTGATGGAGTTGGCTGGCGCTATGGTCGGCTTTATGCGCGGTGGGCTAGGGCAGGTTGCCATTACCGGCTCGATGTTCTTTGGTGGCATCAGTGGCTCAGCGGTGGCCGATACGGCCGCTACCGGCGCGATGATGATTCCCTCCATGAAAGAGCAGGGCTACACCGCGGCTAATGCTACCGCGATCAATACCGTGTCCTCGGTGATCGGGATCATTATTCCGCCTTCCATCCCGCTGATTCTGTACGGCATTGTCACTGAAACCTCGATTAGCCGCCTGTTTATCGCCGGTATCATTCCGGGTCTGTTGATTGGCTTTGCGCTGATGGTGACCACCTATATTCTTGCCAAAAAAGATGGCGGCGGTGTGCAGAAATTCCGCTGGGATCGCCTCTGGAAAGCTTTCAAAGATGCTTGGCTTGCGCTGGTACTCCCGGTTATCGTGATTGGCGGTATTATTGGCGGTGTATTTACCGCGACCGAAGCGGCCGTAGCGGCACTGCTTTATGCGCTGGCTATTTCGCTAGTGGTTTACCGTGAGTTTAAGATCAAAGAGCTCGGCGGTATGCTGATTCGTACTGCTCGTTTGACCGGCATGGTGATGATGCTGCTGGCATTCGCCACGGTGATTGCCTGGTTCCTGACCATCAATATGGTGCCGCAAACTTTGGTGAGCCAAGTGCAGGCGATTACCCAAGACCCCTTCCTATTACTGCTCATCGTGGCAACGTTGCTGCTGCTGGTGGGTTTTGTAATGGACTTAACGCCAGCGATGGTCATCATGGCGCCGATGCTAGCGCCTATCGTCACCTCGGTGGGCGTTGATGCGGCTTACTTCGGCGTACTCATGGCGTTTGTATTGGGCATCGGACTGCTAACCCCGCCGGTAGGTACCTGCCTTTACGTCGGTTGCGGTGTGGGTAAAGTCTCTATGGAGTCCTTGGTCAAAGCCATGCTGCCTTACTATGCAGCACTATTGGTCGTGCTGGTGATTCTGATTGCCTTCCCGGGCATCGTGACTTGGCTGCCTGATCTTACCGCCGTGCGCGGCAACTAAGGTACTTGGTAATGAATAGGAGAGCTTCTGTGAAGACCCTCTCGCATCGTATTTTGGTGATGGGTGTGTCTGGCTGCGGGAAGTCGCACATTGGCTGCCAGTTGGCGCAAACCCTAGGGGCGACATTTATTGACGGCGACGATTACCATTCGCCCGCCAATGTCGCCAAAATGGCCAGCGGCACACCGCTGAATGACGATGATCGGAGCGAGTGGCTCGATACGCTGGCGGCGCTATTCGCTGAGTATCGGGCCAAGGATGTATCGCTGGTGATTGCCTGCTCAGGGCTGAAAAAACGCTACCGCGATCGCCTGCGTCAGGGTGACCCAGCGCTACAGATTCTCTATTTAGAGGGTACGCAAGAGCTACTGCTGCAACGCTTAGAAACCCGGGCAGGGCATTTCTTTAAGGGCGATACCATGTTGGCCAGTCAATTGGCCGATTTGGAACCTCCCGGTGAAGAGGAGGCGTTTAACGCCTCCATTGCCTTGTCGCCTATGCAAATCGTTACTCAATTTGCTGCCACGCTGTCGCCACCCAGTCGGACACTAAGCTAAGCGAGATTGGTATTGTGGCCGCCCGAGTGTATCGGGTTGGCCTCAATGCGCCACCGTTGCCTAAGGCTGCCATCCTTTTGAAGAAAAAACGCCCCACCCTACAAGACATCGCCGACCACGTAGGGGCTACCAAAATGACGGTCAGCCGCTGCCTGCGTGATCCCGAAACGGTTTCGGAAGGTCTTCGCGAGCGCATTTTCTCTACTGCCGAACAGATTGGCTATATTCCCAACCGCGCGCCCGACCTGCTTTCCCGAGCCACCAGCCACTCGATCGGTGTGCTGATGCCATCGCTGACCAACCAAGTATTTGCCGATGTGATTGTTGGCATCGAGACGCTCACGGAACCCGCGGGCTACCATCTCATGCTCTCTCACTATGGCTATAGCCCCGAACTTGAAGAGCGCAGTTTAGCTTCGCTGCTCTCCTATAACGTTGACGGGGTGATTCTTTGTGACCGTGATCATACCCAGCGTAGCCTGCGTATGCTGGAAACCGCCGGCATCCCGATCATAGAAATCATGGACACCCACCGCCCGCCGCTGCAGCAGGCGGTGGGCTATGACAACATTCAAGCCGCCTATGACATGGTGAGTGAGATGATCCGCCGCGGCCGACGCCAAGTGATCTACCTGGCGGTGCGTTTGGATGAACGTACCCGACAGCGGGAATTGGGCTACCGTCGCGCGATGGAAGAGCGCGGTTTAACGCCCGTCACCCTGCAAAGCACGCAGCGCTCCTCTTACAGCGTGGGAGCAGCGCTGCTGCAACAGGTGATTGCTGACTATCCAGAGGCAGATGGCCTGTTCTGTACCAACGATGACGTGGCCGTCGGGGCCTATTTCGAGTGTCAGCGACGTGGCATTTCCGTGCCCAAACGGATGGCCTTGGCGGGCTTTCATGGTCACGATGTGGGACATGTGATGACGCCACGTCTTGCCAGCGTGGTGACCCCGCGTCAGGCCATTGGCGAAGTGGCAGCAGGGGAGCTGTTAGCGCGAATTCGAGGTGTGCCACTGACGCAGAAAGTGTTGGATTTAGGCTACCGTATCGAAACAGGCATGACGCTATAGGCTACGTTTTATAAACCATGTTTTATAAACCATGTTTTATAAACCATGTTTTATAAACCACGCTTTCGAGTAGCGATCGCCATAATGAGTGGCTAAAGTAGCCTTTTTACTTGTCGCGAGGCCGCCGTGCAGATTACTCACCTCACCATCTACCCCGTTAAGTCGCTAAAAGGCATTAGCGTTGACCAAAGCGTGCTGCAAGAGCACGGGCTCGAGTGGGATCGCCGTTGGATGCTGGTGGACGCCCAGCAGCGCTTTGTTACCCAGCGACAGCTGCCAGCGCTGGCTACCATTGAGGTTGCCCTCACCGACGAACACTTAGTGCTTTCACACCCCAACGTTGAGCCGCTGAGCGTACCGCTGGCCGCGCCTGAAGGGAATCTGCGTTTGGTCAGCGTGTGGAACGACCACTGTAAAGCCCTGCCCGAAAGCGAAGACGTTTCGCGCTGGCTGGTTGCCGCGCTGGGCGATCAGGCCCAAGGACTTAGCTTGGTGCGCTTCGCCACTGAGTTTACCCGGGCAGTGGAAGAGGATTTTCTGGATGGTGGGACAGCGCATACCCATTTCGCCGATGGCTATCCGTTTTTAATCACCACCACAGGCTCGCTAGACGCTTTAAACCAAGCGTTAGTCGCGCGCGGGCAAACACCTATCCCCATGAACCGCTTTCGGCCCAACATCGTTGTGGAGAGCAGCGAAGCCTGGGTAGAAGACAGCTGGATCACTCTCTCCGAGCAGAGCGGCGCTTTTCAGCTAGCGCTGCGCAAGCCCTGTAAGCGCTGTAAAATTACCGCTATCGATCAGCATACTGCGGCAGTGCCAGCCCCGGCAGAACCGCTAAAAAACCCTGATTGAACTCAATACTCAGCCCGCCCTGAAAGGCGCCCATTTTGGCCAAAACGCCACGCTGCTAGAAGGCTCAGGCTGCACTATTCGTGTGGGGGATAGACTGGCGGCGATGACTCGCGACGTTTGATACGAAGTAGTTTGGTGGCAATTGCCGTGCCGATTAAGGTAATGACCATGCCAGCGATAATCTGAAGATTCAGTGTCTCGCCGAGCAGCAGGTATCCCCATATCAGCGCGCTTACCGGCACCAGGAATGTCACCGTTGATGTTGCCGTGGCCCCGGCGCTGGCGAGTAAGCCAAAGTAGAGCAGGAACGCCAGCGTAGTGCTGAGTGATGCAAGCGCCAAAGCAATTCCCCACGCCAGTGGGCTGATAGGATCGCTTGGCCAAAGCAGAATGCCGGGGATCAGTAGCACCAACGCTGACATAGCGCTACTGCCTGCGGCCAGCACACGTGTAGGCAGGTGACCCAGGCGAGTTTTGGAGTAATTGCCCGCAATGCCGTAGCAGAATGTGGCACCTAAAACGGCCAAAATAAACCAACCGTCGCCGCCCAGGGCAAAGTCGAGCCGATCCGCAGAGAGCACGTAAACACCCAGCAGTGCTAGGGCGAGGCCTAAGTACTGCTGGCGCTGTATGGCGGTAGCGAAAAAGAGAGCGCCAAGCAACGCGGTAAAAATCGGCGTCGTCGCGTTAATCAATGAAGTAAAGCCTGCCTCCAGACGCGTGGTGGCGAGTGCCAGTAATGAAAAGGGTAGTACATGATTGACCACACCTAAGAACAGTAGTGAGCCCTTATGCTGCCAGATGAGTCGCAGGTAGTGCAGGCTGATCAACAGTGGCATGAGCAGCAGTGCGCCGATCCCCATGCGCACCAGTACTAACGGCACTGCGCCAAACTCGGGTGCCGCTACGCGCATAAAGATAAACGACAGGCCCCACAGAGAAGAGAGCAGTATCAAGCGCAGCGCATCAGCCGACGACATGGCGAGTCCTTAACGTCAATGAAGTAATGTGGTTAGGTAGCTAACTAGCTTACGGCTGAAACAGAGCCGATGGAAGCTGTGAAGAGTACTGGTTCTGCAGAGAGGCAAAAAATCAGCTACGCTGGTTAGGTGGTCTAACAGCAATCGCCGTTAGGCCCTCTGACAACATGTCTATGCATATTGGTAACACAAGGAGTTATTCATGGATCGTAAAGCTAGCGCACGTTGGGAAGGTGGTCTCAAGGATGGTAAAGGCACCGTTTCAACCGAAAGTGGCGTTTTGGATGCTAACTACTCCTTCAGCAAACGCTTTGAAGATGAAAAAGGCACCAATCCTGAGGAGCTGATTGGCGCAGCACACGCCAGCTGTTTTTCAATGGCGCTCTCAATGATTCTGGGTGAGAAGGGCTACACTGCAGATTCAATCGAAACCAGCGCGAAAGTAACGCTGTCACAGAGCGATGCAGGGTTTGATATCTCGAAAATTCACTTGGACGTCGTTGCTGAAATTAGCGGCGCTGACGATGCAGCATTTCAGGAAGCAGCAGAAACGGCTAAAGCCAACTGCCCAGTTTCCAAAGTGCTTAAAGCCGATGTAACTATGACGGCTAAATTAAAAGGCTGAGTTTAATCTAAGTTATGGTTCATACATAAAAATGTGTGAGCCATATCGGCGGTTATATACTCGACAAGAAGTTATTAGCCTTCAAAGTTATGTTTTAACAGTAGATGTGTTAATGGCAATAAAAAGCCTTGGCAAATGCCAAGGCTTTTATTTAACTAGCGCTAAGCTAATTAATCACGATTGTATTCTTCAGCTTCTTCAAGCGCATCTTGTGAAGCATTGACGGTAATAACGTAATCTTCGCCATCTTCGTCTTTCGTCAGTTCAAGTGAATCCCACTCGATGGCGACGTTTTTCTCGCCCATTCCTAGGAAGCCACCAACGCCGACGACAACAGCGTTGATCTGGCCATCTTCATCGATCACGAGATCCGTGATGGTGCCGATATCTTCGTCATCTTCGACGCTGCTTTTGACTTGGTTGCCGGTGAGGGCATCAGCATGAAAGGTACCTTCTGGCGTTTCAGTCAGGTAGGTTGCTTCCATGGTGGTGGTATTCTCTTCGGCGTTAACGGCGCCTGCGGCAAACATAACAGCCGGAACCATGAGAGTACCTAGAATAGCGGGTTTAATCATTTTCATTTTGCTTGCTCCTTGCGATTCTATTTGGGCTTAACGACTCCGCGCCATGACCCGAATAAATCAATAACAGATAGTGTTAGTTATGCTTTAAAGAAGCTTAACTACGCCATTGTTATTACTCCTGAATATGTTAATTACATGTGGGTAATTAACGCCGTCAAGCGCGTCAATGCGCTAAGACAACTAATAGGTTAGTCGCTGTGTTCAGAAATACAACCACTTCACTAAAACTTTTATATGAGTTAGGGAGACGTAGTGACTCTGTTAAGCCCGCCGCAGCGTCGCCGTGCGACAGTCTGTCGAGTTGACCTGCCTCAGCTCAGTCGTCATATTCCTAACAAATGACCCGCTTTTTATAAGCGCCGGTCGCATAAAAGGAGAACCCCTGACGATGATGGCCCGCTATCACCCCTTACAACGTATAAAACAAGCCTGTGTGAGCAGTGTGGCGCTTGGTGCATGGCTATTAGCCTCGAGTGCGGTAGCCGACAGCAACGAGCTGCCGAAAGGCCACTTTCCGCTGCCGGAACAGGGCAACATGGTAGGTGAGGTGTACACCGTCACCGCTAGTGAAGAAGATACGCTAATGGATATTGCCCGAGCGCATAATGTCGGCTACGAAGAAATTCGCATGGCTAATCCAGATACCAGCCTGTGGGTACCGGGTGAGGGAACCGAGGTGACGATCCCTGGGCAGTTTATTTTGCCCGATGAAGCGCGGACCGGCATTGTGATCAACGTGGCTGAGCTAAGGCTTTATTATTACCCCGAGGTAGAGGCGGGGGAGACGCCGCGTGTCGAGACGTACCCCATTGGTATCGGACGCGATGCCTACAACACGCCGCTGGGTATTACTGAAACCACCATGCGGCTTGAAAACCCAGCATGGTACCCACCTGAATCGATTCGTCGTGAAGCTGCCGAGCGAGGCGACCCTGCGCCCGCCGTTGTCCCGCCCGGTGCTGATAATCCATTGGGTCAATACGCTATCTTGCTGGATATTCCCGGTTACCTGATCCATGGCACTAACCAGCCGGATGGCATTGGTATGCGTGCCAGCCGCGGCTGTATCCGTATGCACCCTGAGGATATCGAATCGGTGTTCTGGCGCGTACCGGTGGGTACGCAGGTCAATATTATCGATTCGCCAATCAAGGTAGGTTGGAGTGAGGGTGGGGCGAATTACATCCAAGCCTTTACCGCGACGGACGAACAGGTATTTGGCATGGACACGCTATTAAACGTGGTTGGTCTGATTGAGCAGCACAACGGTGGCAACGCATCCAGCGTCGATTACGAGCAGGTGCGTGAAGTGCTAGAACAGGCTAACGGGCAAATCGTTCCGATCAGTTAGCCTGTTGGGGTTAGATTGATTGAGCACTGAAAACGCTAGCGGGCTGGGTCAAGCACGCCCCCCAGCGAGGCATTGCGCCTGAACCAACCTGCAATGCTGGTGCGGGGGCAGCGGGTGGGCAGCACTTCGTGGGGAATGGTTTCCGATAAGAAACAGGCAAAAGTGCCTGCCTCGGGTACTACGCGGGCGATCTCCTGGCTGGGGTCGTCCGGGTGGTAAATCACCATTTCACCGCCGCCGTCGCTTGGCCAGTCCGGCGTTAAATAACCAACCGTGGAGATAACCCGGTTAGCGCGACCGCGAAAGCTATCCACATGGCGCTGATAAAAAGCCCCGGGCGGATAGTGAGCAAAGTGGGCTTCATACTCGAACAGACCTAAAAACAGTGCGTGATTGAGGGCCTGCTGTAACTCGCTCATGGCGTCTAAATAACGCCGCTGGGCGGCGCTTTCACGGTCAAGCCAGTGAATGGCGTCACCACGGATATCTTTGCGCAGCAGGTGCTGTTGGCCTCGCCCAATGCCCGCCTCATCCAGGCCGTTATAGGCCGCTCGATGAAGAAGCTCACCGTTGAGCTCTTTGCATAGGCCCAGATCAATCACCTCGCGGCCCACATACCAGCCCTGTTCCACCAGCGCATCGACCAGGGCCACCTGGGTCTCGGGCTGAAGTGCAGGTGAAAACGTAGCAGCACTGGGGGTCATTTGTTGGATCTCGATGGCGCTGAGCTAGAAGTGGAGAGTCGAGTTTTACGTTCTGGGTAGTGGCGCAGTGGGCCTTGAGGGCGTTGGTATAAATCAATCGGCATACCAAAGCCTTCCGCCAGCAACTCCACCAGCATCATGGCCGAAAGCCCCCAAATCACGTGGCCGTCCACATGATAGCTGGGTACATAGTGAGCCACACCATCGACAGTAATGACATCGGTGTGGGTACGAAGATCGTCCAGAAAATGGCTGAGCGGCACTTCAAAGATAGCGTCTAGTTCGCCGGGGTCGGCTACCAGCGGTAAATCGGGTGGAATGATGCCAACCCAAGGCGTAACGCGAATGCCGTGCAGTGAAATAACATCCGACAGCCGCCCCAGTGGTTGCACCACGCTGGGGTCGAGGGCAATCTCCTCCTCAGCTTCGCGTAGCGCGGTGGCGTAAAGATCAGCGTCAAAGGGTTCACGCTTACCGCCTGGAAACGCCACTTGGCCGCTATGAGTGCTCAAGTGGCTGGCCCGACGGGTAAATAGTAAAGTGGGTGCTGGACGCTCGACAATCGGCAACAGTACGGCCGCTTCGGGCATCACGACGTGGTCCAAGCGTTGAGGCGTTAGCTGTTGCAGGCGTTTGCGCAGTTTCTCTAACATGGGTCATCCAATAACTTTGTTCTCTTTTACCCAGCAGCGGTCATTGACGTCAAGCGCGTCGAGGCTTCTATTCACTAGCCGTTGAGAATACGCGATGAACTTTTGTAGCCACTGTGGTGATAAGGTGCGTTTTGCAGTCCCTGAAGGCGATGATCGCCCCCGCTACCTGTGCGATGCCTGCGGTACGATTCACTATCAAAACCCGCGCATTGTAGCCGGTACGCTGCCCGTTAGCGGTAGTAAAGTGCTGCTCTGTAAGCGTGCGATTTCACCGCGAAAAGGCTACTGGACGCTGCCCGCGGGCTATATGGAAAACGCCGAATCAACCCAGCAGGCCGCCTCCAGAGAGACGCGCGAAGAGGCTTGTGCCGAGGTCGAACTAGCTAACCTTTATACCTTAATCGACCTCCCGCATATCAATCAGGTGTATATGATTTTTCGCGCTGAATTAATCAGCGGCTTCAGTTCCGGGCCGGAAAGCCTGGAAGTCGCGCTGTTTGAAGAGCACGAAATTCCTTGGGACGAATTGGCCTTTACGACCATTGAGCGCACGCTGCGCCACTTCTACGCTGATCGCGCCCATAATGAGTTTCCGCTGCATATCAGCATGGTGACCCCTGAAGACCGCGAGCGTTACTTCGGCAGTGCATGAGCCATCTCTTTGATCAGGTGGATGCGCTATAGATCGGCTAACTGCCATACATCATAGGCGACTTCTTCGTAGGGGTGAGCTAGTTTTAAGGCCGCGATAGTGCCGTGGATATGGGCTTCATCACAGAGCAGCTCCACTTTACACTCTTCAACGCTTTCCAAATTGCCCACCGTGCCGATATGCGGGTGGGCGCCCTCCATGGGGCGGAATTGCCCCGTGCCACGGGTTTGAAAGCAGACGTTTTCATACACGCCTATTCGCCCGGCGCCCGCCTCAAATACCGCTTGTTTAACGCTTTCGGCATCCTCTACGGGAACAAAAAAAGCCAGTTTATACATGCTATATCTCCCTGCAATTGATCCATCATCACATACGCTTCACTGGGTATGTTAGCGGATAGACGACTACTGGTCGTGGGCATAGCTTTGTATGATGATGTTTTGACACCTGTGATGTGAGCCACCCTATGGATAAATTCGAGGTAAAGCTGGATCAGGCGGCGAGAGCCGCTTGGATGTCCTATGTCGGTGGAATGACCCAGGATGAGATCGCCAGCCAGTTGGGGGTTTCACGACCAGGGGTGCAGCGCTTATTGGCGTTGGCCCGGCAGGAGGGGCTGGTAAAAGTGCATATTGATCACCCTATCTCTAACTGCATGGCGTTGGGCAGCGCGCTGCGGGATCACTTTGGCTTAACCTACTGCGAAGTGGTGCCTGCCGATCACCACGCAGCTGACAGCGCTGCCGCCTATTTGGCCGTGGCAGCCGCCGAGCGCATTGCGCAGCTGGTAGAGCGCAGCGAGCCATTAACGCTTTCGCTAGGCACCGGGCGCTCGGTACGGGCAGCGGTAGAAGCGATGAGCCGCGTTGAGCGGCCCCAGCACCGTTTTGTTTCGCTAGTAGGTAACGTTGCTCGGGATGGCTCGGCCAACCGTTACGATGCGGTGATGGTGATGGCGGATAAAACTGGCGGTGAGCGCTTTTTACTGCCCGCGCCGGTCGTCGCTGAATCGCTTGCTGAAAAAGAGGCGATGCTGACACAGCGCTTGTTTAAAGCGATCGCCGATGTGGCGCGGGAGTCAGAAGCTGCGTTTATTGGCGTGGGGCGCATCGACCGTCAGGCCACGCTGTTTCAGGATCATTTTATTAGCGAAAGCGAGCTGGATGAACTGTTGGGCCTGAAAGCGGTAGGGGAGTTGCTGGGCTGGCCACTCAATAGCGACGGCGAAGTGATTGACTGCTCCATTACAAGGCGGGTCACTAGCCTCCCTTTAGAGCGATTTGGTAAGCATCACATGGTGGCAATAGCGGGTAGCCGGGAGAAAGCCCCGGCCATTCATGCCGCCCTGCGGGGTGGCTGGCTCAAAGGATTGGTCACCGACGAAGTGGCTGCTCGGCAAATTGTCGAGGCCTTATAGGGGGTTAGCGTGTGCGCTGCAACATGCGTCAAGGGTAATGAGTTAGCGTAAAGTCTAAGTCTGTTGGCTTTGCTTTTTTTTGGCTTACGTACGATCATTTGTTCGGTTGATGATCAATAAGATCAAGGCGACAACAATGCCAATACATGCCCATAGGAGTGCTTTATGCGACTCGCACGTCACTTGCCCGTCACCACGCTAGCGGCCGCCATTGCCATATCGGGCCACGCCCAGGCGCAAACTGAAATAACCGTGGCCACGGTTAATAACAACGACATGGTGATAATGCAGAGCCTCACCGATGCTTTCGAAGAAGCGCACCCCGATATCACGCTGGACTGGGTGGTGCTGGAAGAGAATGTGCTTCGTCAGCGCATGACCACCGATATTGCCACCGGCGGCGGTCAGTTTGACGTCATGACCATCGGCACTTATGAAGTGCCTATTTGGGCAGAGCGCGGCTGGCTATCACCCCTGGATAATCTGCCCGACGACTACAACGAAGGCGATTTGCTAGCCTCCGTGCGTGATGGTTTGAGCCTGGATGGCACGCTTCACGCGCTACCGTTTTATGCCGAAAGCTCAATGATGTACTACCGCAAGGATCTGTTTGAGAACGCGGGCATTGAGATGAGCGAGCAACCCACCTGGGAAGAGGTGCGCGAGTGGGCAGGCGAACTGCACGGCAGCGAAGACGGGCTGGCTGGTATCTGCTTGCGTGGCAAGCCGGGTTGGGGCGAAAATATGGCTTTCCTCACGACCCTCGTGAACACCTACGGTGGCCGCTGGTTTGACGAAGAGTGGAACCCAGAGCTCAATTCTGAGGAGTGGGTTAGCGCGATTCAGTTTTATGTCGATTTGTTAAATGATTACGGCCCGCCAGGCGCAAGCTCCAATGGCTTTAATGAAAATCTTGCGCTGTTCTCCCGTGGCAACTGCGCCATGTGGGTTGATGCCACCTCTGCGGCGGGTAAGCTGTTCGACGGAAATGAGTCCGATGTAGCAGATAGCTTAGGCTTTGCCCCGGCACCGATAGCGGAAACGCCCAAGGGTTCGCATTGGTTATGGTCCTGGGCGCTCGCCATTCCGGCCTCTTCCGAAAAGCAGGAAGCAGCGCTTGAGTTCATTACCTGGGCCACCTCAGAAGAGTACATTGAGTTGGTGGGTGAAACACAAGGCTGGACCAGCGTGCCCCCAGGCACACGTGAGTCGACCTATGCTAATGAGCAGTACACTGAAGCGGCTCCCTTTGCTGACTTCGTGCTCAATGCCATCAAGGAAACCGACCCGAATGACTCAACCTTGAAACCCAACCCTTACGTTGGCGTGCAGACGGTCAACATTCCCGAGTTCCAGTCGATTGGTACTCAAGTAGGCCAAACCATTGCCGCGGCGTTGACCGGTGACACCACGGTAGAGCAGGCGCTAGACAACGCCCAGCGCGCCACAGAACGCACGATGCAGCGAGCTGGCTACATCGAACGATAGAAGTGACCAACGCCTGCCTGTCCACTTGGCTATTGTCAGTGACGGCAGGCGTTTTATCGCTGTGTTCTGGCCGTTTTCGTAAAGAGCCTCGTATTTCGCAGGTAATCCCATGACTAAAACCCGTGCTTCCGGCCGTACCGTCGGCGGGCTGAGAACGCTTTTTCTTCAAGCGCCAGCCGTCACGCTACTGCTGCTATGGATGATTGTGCCGTTAGGCATGACGCTGTGGTTCTCCTTCCAGTATTACAACCTGCTCATGCCCGACATGGCCGGTTTTGCCGGGGTGGAAAACTACCAATACCTGTTAACCGATCCCGCGCTGTGGAAGGCCATGGGCAACACGCTGTTGCTGGTGGGCTGGGTGCTGGCGATAACGGTCATTGGTGGCACCTTACTGGCGGTGCTGTTTCAGCAGGATTTCGCGGGGCGTGGGATAGCTCGTGTGCTGGCAATTTCGCCCTTTTTTGTCATGCCCACCGTCAGCGCCCTGGTGTGGAAAAACATGATGATGCACCCCTCTAACGGGGTGCTTTCGTGGTTGTTTGAGTCCGTTGGACTGCCTGCGCTGGACTGGTTTTCGGCGCTACCGCTGACCTCCATTGTGATTATCGTCGCCTGGCAGTGGCTACCGTTTGCACTGCTGATTCTACTCACCGCCATGCAGTCACTGGACGAGGACCAAGTAGAAGCAGCAAGAATGGATGGCGCGGGGCCCGTGGCGATTTTCTTCTTTATTACGCTGCCGCATTTAAAGCGCGCGATCAGCGTGGTGATCATGATCGAAATGATCTTCCTGCTGACTATTTTCGCGGAAATTTTTGTGACGACCTCGGGTGGCCCTGGTTTAGCGACCACCAACTTGGCCTACCTGATTTATATCCGTGCGCTACTCGATTTTGACGTGGGCACTGCGTCCGCCGGTGGGGTGATTGCGATCATTCTCGCCAATATCGTGGCGATCTTCCTGGTCCGTATGGTGGCCAAAAACCTGGAAGACTAGACCGGCACTTGTGTCTTGGGAGTACTTCGATGACAACATTAAGTTCCAAAACGGCAGCGCCGCGCTCGGTGTCGGGGTGGCGTTCAGCACAAGCCAAGCGGGCAATGATAACGGTGCTGGGCTGGTCGGTTGCCCTGGTGATCTTTTTTCCGATTTTCTGGATGATATTGACCGGTTTTAAAACAGAAACGGCGGCGATTGCCGACCCTACGCTGATTTTTTCGCCCACTTTAGAGAGCTACCAAGCAGTGCAGGCGCGCTCAGGCTATACACGTTTTGCGCTTAACAGCATCGCGGTGGCGTTTGGCTCTACCTTCTTCGCACTGTTAATTGCCATTCCTTGCGCCTACGCCATGGCATTTTTGCCCACCAAGCGCACCAAGGGCACGCTGCTGTGGATGCTCTCCACCAAAATGCTGCCATCGGTGGGCGTGTTGGTGCCGATTTATCTGATCTTTCGTGACGTTGGCCTGCTCGATACCCGCACAGGGTTAATCATCGTCTATACGCTGATGAACCTGCCGATTGTGGTGTGGATGCTCTACACCTTCTTTAAAGATATGCCCAAAGACATTCTTGAAGCAGGGCGGATGGACGGTGCTTCGACGCTACAGGAAGTGTGCTTTCTGCTGCTGCCGCTCACGCTTCCGGGCATCGCTTCAACGGGCCTGCTGTCGGTCATTTTGAGCTGGAACGAGGCGTTCTGGAGTCTCAATCTCACCACTTCGAGTGCCGCGCCGTTAACCGCTTATATCGCCTCATTCTCAAGTCCTGAGGGGCTGTTCTGGGCCAAGCTGTCCGCCGCTTCCACCATGGCCATTGCGCCT
>AXCI01000496.1_pt1 | contig 18739 bp, 18 predicted proteins | sample 182571 | NCBI WGS metagenome assembly AXCI01 (sample SAMN02359225, study PRJNA218796) | groundwater metagenome | isolation source: Mt. Simon Sandstone pore water sample D5872 at 1.8km depth, Illinois-Basin... | place: USA: Decatur, Illinois | collected 2009-05 | reverse complement strand
GAATCACTGACTTCAGGAATGGTCACCACATCGCCATCCTGCAGGCGAATATCGGAAATGCGGCCATCGTAGGCGACGACCAAGCGGCCACTGGGCTCTAGTTCGCTGGCACGGGCGATGAAGTCTTGAATCAGCTCGGCTTCTTGAATGCGGATAGCGGCTTCTTCATTCGTGTTGGAAGGCGCACCCAGGTAGGTGGTTTCCAGGCGGCGTAGGCTGTCTTCGAGGGATTGCGCTTGCTGCTCTTTAACGCTTTCACGCAGTATGGAAATACTCTCTACTGCGGTCATGTTTTCCGGTACGGCGATGGCGTCAAGCAGTTCGCTCAGGCGGGCATCCCTGGGTAGCGCGTAGCGCGAGGGGCCGTAGTAGCTGCCTTCGATCTCCACCACGATGGTTTCGCTGCGCTGATCGGAGCTGAACAGCACTTCGTCACCGCTGCGAATAATTTGGCCTGCAAACATATCAATGGGGAAGTATTGCGCAATGGGGCCATCTTCACGGTCGCCACGCAGTAGTACGTGAGAAACGCCGCTTTTCAGCCGTGCCAAATTCACTAACTCGGCGCCGCTTAGCTGGTTGCCGACGAGCTCGTAGCGGTGCTCACGGTGTACATCGCCGCCTACGGCAATGGCCGGGCCGCGCTCTTCGATCACGATGGTGTCGCCATCCTGAAACTGCGGACGGGCAATGCTGCCATTGAGCAGGAAGTCATAAAGATCGACCGTGGCGACGGTGGTGTCGTTGCGAACCACGCGCACTTGGCGATAGCTGCCCAGGTCTTGGTCAATGCCGCCAGCTTGGTCTAGGAAATAAAGCAATGAGTCATTGGGCGTACCTGCATAGCGGCCGGGATTTTCAACGTAGCCTGTCACGTACACCGCGACCGGCTGAACGCCTTGCAGGTTGGTGTAAACCTCAACGTTATCCGGGTAGACAGAGGTAATCGCGCTACGCACGCTGTTATCTACCTGCTGGCTGCTCTGCCCTTCTACATTCAGCGGGCCGGAACCGGGTATGAAGATGTTGCCTTGGGCATCCACCGGTAGCACGCGGTCAAACTCGAACGCGCCCCAGGCACGTACGGTGACCTGGTCACCGGGCTTGATGCGGTAATCCGGGTTTAGGCCATCGCCCATGGCACCCCGAAAGCCGCCGGTAAACAAGTTAGCGCCAAAGGGTGGCAGCGCATCGGGGCTCTGTGGGCGTTGTGATACTGGGCCATAGGTGCCGCTGCGCCAGTCTGCACGGGGGGTGTCGCTTATCTCTTCCTGCTGCTGAGCACCGGCGCCCTGCTGACTGCTTTGCTCAGGCAAAATGCTGTCGGAAAGGCTGAGTGACTGCGCCCAGGCAGTGGTTACCGTGAAGCTACTGACGAGTGCCAGCGAGGCAACAGCCAGGGTTTTCTTGAGTGAAGCGGGGGTAAATTTGGCGATAACGTTCATTAAATGCGCCCTTGTGATGTTTGTGCCACAACGCGTTGATTCACCCAGCCGTTTGGCGTTTTGCACACCAGCGCGGCTCCTGCGGCGTTGGTGCCTGCTTCAACGACCCGCAGCTTACGGCATTCGCGACCGCTGGCGGCCAGGTAAGCGGCATCGGTTACGACTTCAACGTTGTCGCCCCAGGGGCTGCGGGTCACATTCATGATGGCACCGGCGGGCGCTTTCGATAGGAAGTCGTTGAGGCGTTCGTCTTGCAGCAACGTGGCGGGGTCGTTGTTGAGCACGTATTGGGCTTCTTGCTGGCCAGAGCCGGAGGGGTAAGTGGCGCAACCGCTGACCATGACTAAACTGAGCGCCACCAGCAGCATGCGAGCTGGCGACACAATTGAACGTTGGGATAATGGCATAGTAAATTCCAAATTAAAGGCACGCTACCGCCCAGGGATTGTAACGGGCGTGTTCCCTAGCCCTACTCTTCTGCGCGGGTGAATGTGGTGGTGCGCTAAAAACGTCAGCATTTCGCACCAGTCGGCCATTGTAGGGGAATACTGTTGTGGGCTCTACATCGACAACTCTTGTACACTACGCTCAATTTACTTATGAAGGCACCTGCGCCTATAAAAACAATAAATCCAACCGATTTCTGTGCTCGTTTGGCTTCAAAAGGTTTACTTCAATAGGCCTCTAGCCGCTCAGCGTGAGTATGCTACTTCACTTATTTACCGCAAGCTGCCTCAAGTGCCTTGAGTGGATGCCCCATAGGATCGCCAACAAAAAGGCATACATCATTACGCCGCTGTTATGGCCTAAAAACACCTGCGTTAAACCGAAGTCTACATAGGTGACGGGTAACAAAGCCCCTGCAACAGCCACTGAACGTACTTTTAGGTTGGTATGCCTTAAATAACCGCTAAAGAGCTTCATCGGCACTAAGTAAAGCAGAAGAAGCACAGCCAGCCCTATTAGGCCTCGCTTTGCAAAGGCATCGATAAACTCGTTATGGGCATGGTGATACTCTAAAACGTTTTCGTTGATCACCGCATTGTCAGCAAGCTCCTTCACCCCTTGCTGGTAACCATTTTCGCCCCAGCCAAAAACCGGCTTCTCTTTTATCAAATGAGCGGCACCGCGCCACATTTCAAAACGCGCCCCCACTGAGGTACTACTGTCTTGTTCTGAGACATAGAGTTTGATCTCGCTAACCGCTTGGTAGACCCGGTACTGAACACCTGATTCCGGCGTTGCGTAAACCGCTATACCCCCTATCACGATGACGCTAGCGACGAGCACCTTTAGCCAAGCAGCGCAGCTCTTCCCATATGCCCGATAAAGTACAAGTAAGACGATTGGAAAGCCTACCCAGCCACCACGGCTACCTGACAACACTGAGCCTAAGATCCCGGCTAAAGCACCTACCAGCAAAAACACTACCCAGGCACTACGGTAGCGTTGCAACATAGCCCAACCAAGGCCTGCTAAGCATAGAACGCCTAACAGCATGCTGAGGTTGCCAAATTGAATGACATGGGTGTAGCCACCTGCACGCCAGGCACCTTCAATGAACTTTTGCCAACTGGCCCAACTTGCCGTTGCTATCGCACCAACGGCAAAGCCACCCCATAGAAAAGCTAACCGGGGCGGGTAACGTAGCACCCAATATAATGCTGGTATGGCTAATAGGAATCGGATTGGCCTATCCAGACCACTAATGCCTTGGTTGTCCCACCAAACTTCTGCCGCTGCAACAGCCGTATACGCGATCAGTGCGCCAATTACCCACGTATCTTGTTTCGATAAAAGAGGTAAACGACCACTGAACAGCAAAGCGAGTCCTGCCAATAGCAGTATCACTGCGCCAAGCGAATAACCACTTGGTACCACCAGCGCAATTGCACTGAATAGAAAAACAGCCAAGTTTGTTATCCAACTTAGCCTGGACATAGGAGTGTCCTTGATGGGAGGGGATGGGGAAAACATCGAGATAGGCATCCTGTAAGTCATCCTGCACTGTGCAACTACTTCCGTGCACATCAAGCGCGACATGCTACCACAATGTTTTCCCTGACTTAGAAAGCCTCTGGTGTTCTACTGCTCTTGCCTCTACCTGGGTTAAAATAAGCTTAGGACGCAAGCTTGATCAATATGCTCATTTGGATCCATGGAAGCTACGCATTTTGGCTAACTGACCCTTGAAGAACCTGCAGAGCATCACGCTAGCTAGAGGCTCCTTAGCTTCTGTCAGGCGCAGCGTAAACTGGATCAATAGGCATTTTTATTGATAAAGCCTTTGAAAATCGTCAAAAAGATAATTTTTAAATCCAGCCAAAGCGACCAATTATCTATATACCAAAGGTCGTGCTCTACCCTACGTTGCATTTTGTGCAGCGTATCAGTTTCACCTCGCAATCCATTTACCTGGGCCCATCCTGTAATGCCGGGCTTCACCTTATGGCGTCGCATGTAAGATTCGACTAATTTTTTATATTGATCATTGTGGGCCAACGCATGAGGGCGAGGACCAACAATAGACATGCGACCTTGAAGCACGTTGTAGAACTGGGGTAGCTCGTCTAATGAGGTACGCCTTAAAAATGCACCTACTGACGTTATACGGCTATCATTCTTTTGCGCCTGGGTGACTTGGTCACCCTCTTCTTGATGCACGTACATAGAACGGAATTTGTAGACCTTAAAAAAGCGACCATTCGATCCTTCACGGTACTGCTTGAATAGCACCGGTCCAGGGGAGTTCATCTTGATCGCTAACGCTATCGCGAAGCATACCGGCAATATCAATAATGATATGAGCAAGCCAATGACAATATCTTCCGAACGCTTCAAAAAACGCGACATTCCGCTCATGGGGGAAACACTAAGATCAATCGCGTAGTGATCCGCTACTTCGCTCATCCTGTGATTCAGTAGGTGCATGTCCTGGAAATCCGGAATGAAGCGAACCTCAGCGGTATGATTACGTAAGGCATAAAATAATAGGCGGACTGTTTCACCCATCTCTAACGGTACGCATATCCAAATCTCACGAGCCTGGGAATGAATAATGCGGCGCACAATTCGCTCAACAGATTCATCATTGGGCTGCCCTTTTAATCGCTCTACTCCCGCAATGGTATGCCCTTCCCAAGCTGCACTTCGTATTCCCTTGGCAACATTGAGCACATTCTGACCTGGGCCAACTAAAAACAGGACGCCTTGCGCCTCCCCGAACCCTTATGTGCTGAAGACCTAATTGCACTAACAACCTTGCCCCACCCGCCATTAAAAAGAAATGGCTAGCGTCATCCCAATCCAGAGACGAGAGTAGCGTTCAGCTGCATGGGCAAAATAGATTAGTGAAGCGGCAGTAATGCCAACACCCGCCCACACGAGCATGAGTTTGCCCAGCATGTGGTAGACAGGAACAATTCGCCAACGTCGATAGCTGCCTGTCATGCTGTTTATTACCAGCACGAGAAGCGCAATACAGATGATAGCCAGTACGTACCGCTCGTGTAGTTCAACAACATCAAAACGGAGCGTGTATGCCAGCCATCCACCCACAAAAATAGCGAATACATCAAAAAAGGGAACACCACCTGAGGTGGGTAACGCTCAGAAAATGTCATCGTCTTTAGCTTACCCATCACCACTTACCTCTATTAAGCTTCATGCTCATGAACACTCCTTGTTACCCTTCCCGACAGCTTAGGATTCTTTCCACGCCCTGGGTAAATACATGGTGATAATCAAATTGTTCCACCACTTTACGCGCATTAGCTGCGAGCTCGGCTTTTTTGGCCTCGGGCATGGCATAAAATGAATCAATAGCACGACAGAGCCCATCTACTCCTCCGCTATAAAAGTAACCGTTATGGTCAACTTCAAGGTACTCCGAGGCGGCTTCAAGCTGGGTGTTGGCAATTAGCGGAGCACCGCAGGCTAAGGCTTCCAATGCGACCAAGCCAAAACTCTCAGTCTCAGAGACTGAGGGAAAAATAAACACAGAAAACTGCGACATAATGCCGGGAAGCTCGTCACGTGGCACAGCCCCTAAAAACGTTACCGAATCAGACACGCCTAATCGATCTGCCAGCGCTTCTAAATGGGCACGCTGGGAACCTCCTCCCGCTACGACAAGCCGTGCATTTGGAATATTTGATTTTGAAAATGCTTGTATAAGCTCCTGACAATTCTTTTTAGGTTCTAGCCTTGAGACGAACCCCAACACAAAATCATCGTCGAGATTAGAAATTTCGTTTAACGATTTATCGGTGAATTTTTCTCCTACACAATCAGGGAATACTTTGATCACTTCATCAATTGAAATATCTAACTCCTGACTAACTCTTTTCCTATAAAAATCAGATGGTACTACATAAAGATCTACCTGATCCTGTATCCGGCGAAACAATCCCATAAAAAATTTGGAACTAGTCATCTGCTTTAGGTCATTACCATGAAAACGCAACACTAAATAATTTTTACGTTTAAAAAATTTTGCGAAAAGCAATACCGGCAAAAAATAAACTGGATAGTGAATCTCAAGAATTGAATTTTTAGGCATCTTATAAAGCGAAACAAAGCATTTTAGCAACAGCTCTGTATAGAAAATAATTTTTTTAAAAGCACTGGTCGGCTTGTCACGAATAACGACAATTTTTACATTTTCAGTGCCTAAGGCTTTTCTCCATGCTTGTTCCGTTGAATGCACGAAGGTACCGTAATAAGGCGCTAAAGGCGTGGGATACATATTTGACCACAACAATAACTGGGTCATGATAATTTTCCTTTCAACCCAAGATACTTGGCAATATTTTGGCCGAGCTCACTTTGCACTTGTGGTTCAGCAAGTAACACCTCCGTACCCACATTTTCCATAAGACTATCCATTGCATCAAAAAAGGCTAGTTTATCACTACAAAAAGTAAGCGTTGCATACTCTTCTTTGAACGCATTTGCAGTATCTAATTGGTGGTCGTTACGATGCTCTGCAAGTGCATATTTTCGAGGTAAAAAAACCCCTCTTTTTCCATACTCTAAACAAGATAAAATGCTGCCCATACCAGCATGGGAGACGATACCATCTGCTTGTGTAAACCAACGATAGTATTGATCACTAGTAAGAGACTCGACTATTTCAAACTTTGAATTTTGGAATTTACTATTTTCTCCTACTTGTGCAATGACTTTACCCTTGTATTCTGAACGTTCATACCACTCTGCAAAATATTCCATTAGCCGATCAAAAGGCAACTGTGTACCAACCGTAATAAAAATCATAAGACTTTCCCCCAATAAGTAACACGCTTATCATTAGTAGCTAAATGCTCCCATTGTGTGAGACACACATTACAAAAGAATTTGGCTAAGCGCCCTGAAAATGAAAGCTTTTGATAGTTAGCCATACTATCTACCCATATTACTTTTTTTCCTGACAACTTGGCTATAAAGCATACTATTAGACCGGGCAGAGCGCCCGTGGATATCACAACATCAGGTTTGGTAATTTTTAGTATTTTGTAAGCTCTCGTTAGGACACTAAAAAATTTCCTTCGCGCCACTACCACGATGGACATTGGGAAAGTAGTACGCATTCTCACTATTTAGATCGAGATTCTTTTCGGTAGTCGCAAATTTAAATACTACCTCGCCTTCTATCACTTGCTTTTCAATTTGTCGATACAAGCGCCTAAGCTGTATAAAATGCCCTCCAAAAGAGGCCACCATCAGAATTTTCATCTTCTTACTCCTGCAAACTTTTCTGCTCTTCTTTGAGCATATAAAGATAAGTAATATAAAATGCTGTCGCGCTTGATGCGATGCCTGAATTGACTACATGCCCTCCAGTCACACTGACACCCACAAACATAAGAGTTAAAAATATAAAGCAGATACCACTTCTAGGGCTTGATCTTACTAACTCAAATGACCATATAAATCCTAGTATCCATGGAAAATAGAAAATTAGAGGCCCAGCAATACCGAAAGCCATAAAGACATCTATGATGTCGATTTCCACTAATAAATCATTCACAACAGCCATGTGATCTACCCCCACTCCCAGGAGCACATCCAAAAAACCAAAGCCAATCACTAGCTCGTTGAAAAGCATCTTGCAAAAATGTCACTCGCCCGCTTAGCAATGCACCAAAAAAACCGCCATGTAAGTTATACAAATAGATCACCCTATCCAGCAACCCGGTAGCTATCGCAAATTGATAGCCTAAAATTGCAACAATAACGCTCCCTATTAAAGAAAGCGTATAAACTATGGGAATATATTTTACTTTAAAATAACCTCGGTGCATTAAAACAAAAGATAGGATAGGCATATACCTAATATTGCCACTTTAGTAGCCTTCATTAAAAAGAACACTAACAGCGTAATAAAAACGAGCGACAATCCGACAAATCCAAAACGGCCAGCTAAATGCACCAGCACTATGCTTGCAGATACTAGCATGAGATAACTCATCTCATTACCTGCTATAATAAAGCCCTTACCACCTATACCGCCAGTGTATTGCGACTCCCCTATACCAACAACGCCCAAGCTCACATTAAATGCCATGACCATAAAATAAAACAGCATAAGTTTAGCGAGTAATTTTTTTATTCCAAAAATCGCTACGCCTATATTCGTCGATAATATAAAATATAAGCGTTATTGTTAGTAATGCACGCACAACCCAGGTAATACTTTCCAACGCCCCACCATATACTACATAATGATAAATAATACAAATTATTGACAAAGCTGAAAAAATAAACAGCTTAAAAAACAAAGTAACATTATAAACCAACAGCAAGCCTACCAACCCTATAAATCCTAAAGATTTATAGGGTGCTGATACGCTAGGCAATGAAGCATTACTATAATAAAGAAACCCATTGAGTGTATCTACAACAGGCCAGATAAATAGAAATCCTAACACCACAAAGTTAAAGCACTTCTTAAGATTAATATCCATCCCTCGCCTCGAGCATATTCATTGTCGCTGCTTTAGGCTAACGACAACAAAATATAAATAAAGAAAACACTATTCAACAAACAACCAAGCTTAAACCTTATCTTCTCGAAAAATGATAACCACTTTTTTAGCAAAAATACTAAACATGGCAACCAAAGGTGCGAATATAAACGCTAAAACCAACCCCAAAGCCAGAATGAAATTATTGCTAATACCGACCGGCTCTAAGCTTCTAACAGCGACTTGGGAAGAGTCACCCTCGCTAATTGACTCCAAACGACGCTCTAACATAAAGACTCTTTCTAGATAGTTAGCAATTAACTCACTTGCTCCTTCACTAGTAGACTCTTGAGCGACAGACAATGCTTGGGAGTATGCTTCATGCTGCTGTTCAAGGCTGCTTCTCAATGTTTCTACAAGATTCGATTGATCTTCTTTTAAAGCTGCTACTAATCCCTCATGAAAACGCTCGATCAAAGGCTGGTTCTTATCACTGGCAATGCTTGTAATTCTAATCAAAAGCGTATTATCTGGATTACTGATATTCATTTCGAAAGGCAAGCTAGCGGTATCCAAATCACTTAAAATGGAACGGCGCTCTTGTTCAAGAAATATATTTTCAATTTTAGCTATTACCTCTTCTGGTGTTTCAACACCACGCTTTAGACCTTCTGCCGTCTCAAAAGAAGCAACACCGTACATGGTAGAAAAATCATACTTCGTTGACTTAGCAAACATGAAAGCTACTGTTATACCTATTATTATAACAACAGTAAACAGCATCACTTTCCACTGTCTTAAAAGCAATACAGCAAACTCGGCTAGTCCTATATCTTCCGCACGATTAAAAGCATGCTCACGTTGATGGTCATTTACATCCCTCATTACTCTATCTCTCCCTATGCAAACTGCCAGTGAATTTCTACGTATATTTTCATGCTTAATACTTAATAAGTATTAATTATTGTTTTAATACTTTCTCTTAGCACTCGCCTGTAGCTCTTTTACTTACAACAGCCCCTTACCTGTCTCAGCATCCAGTCCCGCTTAAGAAGTGGGCGCTCCAATTCTACCATGTTTGCTCATTGTTACGCCTCAGTCGCCACCCTTTCAGGCCTACATCCGGGTTAAGTTTTACTACTACATTAACCACTATATGCCACAAAAATGCTCGCCATCATACCGCTTGAACGCACTCATGTAACTCCACAAATTCTCACCCGCTCCGCCATCCCTCTTAGCCAGCTCAACAGAACAGCAGGTCTAGTTAAAGTGCTGCGAGAAGAACCTTATGCTTTCTAAAAAAAACGCCTTCCTCATTGAAGGAAGACGCATTAATTCAATAGCTTAGATTTTATTTCTAGCTCTACGCTAAGGCACATTGACCGTTAAAAATGATACCGAACCCCGGTCAGCCAATACGTTCTGTCAGCAGTACTCTCTTGACGTACGCTGGGAGCATCGCCATCGGCTAGCTCCAAGAACACATCGAATGCGCTAGAGATTTTGTAGTAGGCTCCCGCTGCCCAGGCGTTACTCTCCTCGCTCTCATCCCGCTCTACGTTGTAGTAATCTGCGGTTAATGCCCAGGGCCCCGTGGTATAGGTGCCGCCTAGGCCAAGTGTCTCGAATCCTCCACCGTAAGTATCGCTATTGTCCTGCGCTTCAGCACCTAGGCGCATGGTGAATTGATCGCTCAGTGAGTAGGCCCCCATCAACCCGTAGAGCATTTCGCCGTTGCCACCGCCACGCACTACATTTTCCACCGCGCCAAAGCCAATCTGGAATGGCCCTTGTTGATAGCGGATACCGCCCTGGGCTGCGACGACTTCGCCCTCTCCACTCTGTTCGGCAAGGGTGAACCCACGCTCACTGTAGTGTTTGAACTGCAGGAAGGAGGTAAAGCCATTTAACTCCGGTGTGTAGTAACCAATGGAATCGCCTTGCGACTGTAGCCCGGTTGAGCTGAAGAGCAGGCCTTTATCGAGATAGACATCAAAGGGTACCGATACAAATTGGTAGTAGAGGCTATCGAAGCTGCCTGTCTGAACCGTGCCGTACTGCTTGCTGGTTAGACCGATATAGCTCTGACGGATCTCATTAACGCCTTTCTGCGTGTTGCGCTCATCACCGCTAAAGCGCCACTCTAACCGCCCAAAAGCGTTTAGATCATTGTTGACGGTATGGCTCATGCGAAACCCTAGGCGTGAGTAAACATCGACAAACTCCGTATCGTTATCCACCTTATTACCCGAGCTATCGAATTCCGGCCCACCGCCAGCGATCCCCATGGCAATACGTCCATAAATATCGAACTTTGTGCCTTCTTGGTCATATAGCGTTGTTGCTTGCGCTACTGGAGCCGAAAGTGCGGCGATAACTGCGCCTGCTAACAGCGTTTTTTTCATCTTTTATCCCTTACTTTATTTTACCCACACACGCATGTGATGCATTGGATTTAAGCATCTATTGAAATGTTATAAGATAACAATTAATAAAGAAAGGTAATACTCTCATAAATGCGCCTAAGCAGTTAATTTATAGATTGATAGCTTAGGATAAATCATCAATAGAATATTCAGGCAATAAAAAACCGGCCTCCTAAGAGGCCGGTTCTATTGGTTCTGCTAGGCAGTTTACCCTTTAAGCGTGGTATTTAAACCAAGCTTAGAAGTGGTAACGTGCGCCAGTCAGCCAGTATACGTCTTCAGTCAAATTATCTAGGTTGTCGCCAACGCTGGACTCGTCACGAGTAAAGCTAGAGTCGCCGTCTGCTACTTCAACGAATACATCGAAGTTGCTGGAAACATTGTAGTAAGAGCCTGCAGCCCATGCATGGCGAGTGTCTTGGCTATCACGCTCGATGTTGTAGTAATCAGCAGTGAATGCCCAAGGACCAGTGGTGAAAGTACCACCTAGGCCAATTTTGTCAAAACCGTTATCTTCAGCATTGGCTTCGAAGCTATCGTTGTTGTCACGAGTTTCGTAGCCCAAACGTGCAGAGAACTGGTCAGTGAAGTCGTAAGAACCGATCAGGCCGTAAAGCATTTCGCCGTTACCGCCGCCACGACGTACGTCTTCAACGAAGCCCAGACCAACAGTTACAGGACCTTCTGCGTAACGAACACCACCTTGCGGTGCAACTACAGCACCTTCTTCTGTAGTGCCTACGCCTTCAATTTCGCCGCGCTCGCTGTAGTGCTTAGCTTGCAAGAATGCAGTCCAGCCTTGCAGGTTAGGCGTGTAGTAACCGATAGAGTCACCACGTGACTGTTTCGGGTGACCAGCGAATTCTAAACCGCTATCGATATAAACATCGAACGGCAGTGAAACGAACTGGTTGTAGAAGCTGTCAAAGTTACCAGCTTGGAAAGTACCGAACTGGTCGCTCTGCAGACCGAGGTAGCTCTGACGGATTTCGTTGAAACCTTGGTCAGTGTTGCGCTCGTCGCCGCTGAAGCGCCACTCGAGACGACCGAAAGCAGTCAGGTCACGAGAAACTTCATGGCTCATGCGCAGACCAAGACGTGAGAAAACGTCTACGAACTCAGCGCCGTTATCAATTTCGTTGCCAGAACCATCAAACTCAGGGCCGCCACCAGCGATACCCATGGCGATACGGCCATAGATGTCCAGCTTGGTGCCGTCTTGGTCATAGACAGTTGCAGCTTGTGCTGCAGCTGAGGCACCCAGGGCGCCAACGATAGCAGTCGCTAAAAGTGTTTTTTTCATGATGTAAGTTCCTTAACTCGTATACTGTTTCGATCGTTGCTGCTCGACTTTAATAAGTCGGCAGGTGGCTTCTGCGGGCCATGCTCTTTTCCCATCCGCCGGTTTTCCCCGGTGGTATGCGGCATGTCCTCAACTAAGCCTTGTTATAGTCCAATGCTCGCAGAACAAACTCTATACTGGGATTCCTATGAACGCAATAGAAAAAAACAGTGTTTTTTTACTATTTGTTCTTTTTATGGAACCCCCGCTCTCAGGCCCGGTCTCAGCGCCCTTTGAATTTCTGCTGCAAGCCTAGCAATTTGTCTTCCATGCTAAGCGACTTACGCGGCTCACTTTTTTCACTCTCAGCCTGCTCTGCCGCCGCCTGGTGGGGCTTTTGAGCCATTGGCTTCAGTTTTGACTGAGCTTTTTGGGCTGAACACTCTCTTTTTATCCCCATGCTCTTTCTTATCACCGCGTTTTTCTGACGCATGCTGTGCGGCTTCTTTATCGACCTTGCCAGCAGGCTGACCGTCTAAATCTACTCTTTCTGCTCCCGCGCGCACAGCTTTTATGTAGCGCGGAAGGTTTACGTAGTTGGCCAATGCGCGACGAATGAGCTTACTGGGCCACTCTTCGCGCTCTGCCAAGTCTTGATGAATGCCGACTTTGAGCGGTTTAGTATGGCCTTTAAAGAACGCTTGTGGGTAGCGTTCATACCATTGATTAAGCAGCGCATGGGGCGAAGGTACTTGGGCAGGGGCAGCCGTGTGGCCTGCTTCCGCTATTTCACTAGGTGCATCTTGTTCACGATGCTCTGATTCTTTAGCTTGTTGAGCGGGCGCTTCAGGCTCAGGTTTCTCGATTGTTTCTTGGTCGTGTGTTTCTTGATCGTGCACTGCTTGATCGCGCGCTTCTATTTCTTCAGGTGCTGCTTGTTCAAGCACTTCGCCCTCGGGCGCTTCATGCTCAGGGGCAACTGGTTCAGGAGCAGTTTCGCTGTGAGTCTCTGCTATGGTCGCCCTCTCCTGGCTTGGCACGCTTGACTCTTGGGCAGCTTGCTCTTGAGCACCTTGTTCTTGAGTACCTTGCAGGGCCAATTGCTGCTTTAGCCGCTGATTCTCTTCGCGCAGGGTTTGCAGCTCAGCTTGTGTGCGTTCAAGACGCGCTTCTAAATCATCCAACAAGTTCGTTAAGCTGGCGGCCATAGCCTTCTCCTTTGACCTTTTCAGTCGGCGATACGCTCGTAGACCACGAAATCGTAATTTGGCTGCCCTTCTGCTGGCTGCCCCGCTACGCGCTGTACTTCTTGCCATTCGCTGGGCTCGAAGTCTGGAAACGTTGCGTCGCCTTCTACGTCAATGTCCACTTCCGTTATGTAGAGCCGCTGAGCAAAGGGTAGCGCCTGGCGGTAGATTTCACCGCCTCCCATTACCATGATCTCTTCTGCCGCTTCTATAGTGGCGTGCTGGTCGGCTAGCGCGAGCGCTGCTGGCAGGTCGTGACACACACGTACGCCTTCGTGAGAAAACTCGGCGTTGCGGGTAACCACTACATTAAGCCGATTCGGTAGCGGCTTGCCAATGGAAGCGTATGTTTTACGTCCCATGACCAGCGGTTTTGCCTGGGTAATACGCTTAAAGAACTTTAAATCTTCGGGCAAGTACCAGGGCAGCTTGCCGTCTACACCGATTACTCGGTTTTTTGCCATGGCGACAATCATTGCCACTGGCACTAGGGAGTCGAAGCTATCGTTTTGCTTAACCCTATCGTTTTGCTGGCTCATACCGCCACCTCGGCTTTGATGTGCGGGTGTGGCTCGTAAGCCTCAATCTCAATATCTTCAAAACGGAATGCAAACAGGTCGTTAATTTCGGGATTAAGTACCAGTTTTGGCGCTGACTTCGGCGTGCGCGCGAGCTGTTCTTTGGCCTGCTCCAGGTGATTACTGTACAAGTGCGCATCGCCTAGGGTGTGGATAAACTCACCCGGCTGCAGGCCGGTAACCTGTGCCACCATGGTCAGTAGCAAGGCGTAGCTGGCGATGTTAAACGGTACGCCGAGGAAGATGTCGGCGCTGCGCTGATAGAGCTGGCATGACAGCTTTCCATCAGCCACATAAAACTGGAACAGGCAGTGGCACGGCGGTAGCTGCATTTCATCGACTTGGGCGGGGTTCCAGGCGGAAACCATTAAACGGCGCGACTGTGGCGAGGTGCGAATTTGCTCGAGCACCTTGGCAATTTGGTCAACGCTGCCGCCTTTTGGGTCAGGCCAACTACGCCATTGGTAGCCGTAAACAGGACCTAGATCGCCGCTCTCATCCGCCCATTCGTCCCATATCCGCACGCCGTTCTCTTTTAGGTAGGCGATGTTGGTATCGCCTTTCAGGAACCACAGCAGTTCGTGAATAATAGAGCGCAGGTGCAGTTTTTGGTGGTGATGAGCGGAAAACCACGCGATAAATCGAAACGCATTTGATGCCCAAACACGGAGCGCGTACCTACGCCTGTACGGTCGAGGCGGTCAACGCCATGCTTCAAAACGGTTTGCATCAAGTCTAAATAGGGTTGCTCAAGCGCGGGCATTGTAACAGTCACAGAATTTCCAAATTAACAGGCGGTGTAGCGGTTTATTCTAGGCCCCATAGCAGCTTGGTCTAGCGGTGCTGGCTGGTTAACGTTGCTCGACCAACCCCGGCACCGCTTCGCGCTGCATTCGCGGGTGCGCCGTAGGCTTACCACGCGCCACGAAAACCTGCAAAATCAGGTAATTGCACATGCTGTAGCGCGTGGTAACGAAGAACGCGAGTTCAGCGAGCGCTCGTAGGCACCCGCGAATGGCGGCGGAACGACGCCCAGTGGCAACGTACTAACCCCGGCACCACTCGCGATGCTTTAATTTGCGGTTTTCACATCCACTGGCTGGGAGCGTGACCAGGCGATGATGAATAGGCCCAGGGCGATCATGGGGAGGGTAAGCAGCATACCCATGGTGACCCAGTCGAACGCGATAAAGCCAATGTGGGCGTCGGGCATGCGGACAAATTCGACCATGAAGCGGAAAACGCCATAACAGACTAAAAAGAGTCCGGAGAGAAACCCACGCGCTGTGGGCTTGGAGGAGACCCACCACAAAATGGCAAACAGCACTAGGCCTTCGAGTAAGGCTTCATAGAGCGCTGATGGATGGCGCGGTTCGGGTCCCATACCGGGAAACGGCATCCCCCAAGGCAGTGAAGTAACGCGCCCCGGTAACTCGTGGTTAATGAAGTTACCAATGCGCCCTGCGCCTAAACCAATGGGCACTAACGGGGCGATAAAATCGGTGAGGGTAAAAAAAGCCAGTTGTTTGCGCCGGGCAAAGATCCAGGCCGCGAGCAATACGCCGAGTAAGCCACCATGGAAGCTCATCCCGCCATCCCATACCCGGAAGATCCACAGCGGGTCGGCTGACCACTGCCCTAGCCCGTAGAACAGCGCGTACCCTAAGCGCCCACCGGCCACGACACCGATCGCACAGTAGAAGAGCAGATCACCAATATCGTCATTATTGAGGCCGATACGCGATGCCCGACGACAACCGAGCCACCACGCTGCCACAAAACCCACTACGTACATCAAACCATACCAATGAACTTGCAGTGGCCCAAGGGAGATAGCCACTGGGTCAATCGTCGGGTAATTAATCATTTACACTCTCTAATCTGACCAAAGGGAAGTTTTCGTATATGAATCACTGAAGACGCCCGCTCCATTAGCAAAACCACCATGCTAGGAGAGCAGAAAGCGGACTCCTACCACGGTTAGCAGTAGCGCAAAGGAGAGCCGCAGCACATGAGCAGGCAAAACGTGGGCAAGTTTAACGCCTAAGCGGGCAAATGGAACGCTGGTGACAACGATACTGAAAAACGCTGGCCACATGACAAATCCTGTCGCCCAGGGTGGCAGCAGTGGATTGCCCCAGCCTACGATGATAAACACCAGCGCGCCTACCAGTGCGATAGGCAACCCAACCGCCGCTGCCGTACCTACCGCTTGGGTCATGCTGGCACCGCAGCGTGACAGTAACGGCACCGTCATGGCACCGCCGCCAATGCCAAACAGCGCTGAAATTGCGCCAATCGCGCCACCGGCCAATGCCATTGCCCACTTACCGGGCGCCGCACTGCCAGGTTTAGGCGTTAAACCGAACACCATCTTTGTGGCAATGAGTAGAACGAAGATGCCAAACATAGTTCCCAGCGAGGTGCCGGAGAGATTATCGGCCACGAACACCCCCGCGACGGCACCGACTAACAACCCTGGCAGCAGCGCTTTAAGCCACGCACGATGGATACTCCCTCGTCTGAAATGGCCTAGGGTCGAAGAGGAACCGGTGACAACAATGGTGGCGAGGGAGGTGCCAATGGCGAGGTGCATGATAATGTCAGGGGCGACACCTTGAAGCCCAAAGGCAAACACCAGCACGGGAACGATGATAAGCCCGCCCCCTACGCCAAATACTCCTGCCATGGTGCCTGCGACTGCTCCTAACGTTAAGTAGATCGATAACGCCGTTACGATGGTCATTCAGGCGGCGCCGATTTAATCGTTCCAGGAAACCAGTGGGAAATGATACCGATCAGCGTTTCTGGTTGGTACGGTTTGGAGAGCAGGTCATCCATCCCGGCCGTTAAACAGGCATCGCGTCCGGCATTGTCAGCGTTGGCGGTCAGTGCTACCAGTACGCTTTGGCTGGCGCCATGGGAGCGCTCATACTCGCGCCAGCGTCGAGTGGTCTCTAGCCCATCCAGGGTGGGCATAAAGATATCCATAAACACCAGATCGAAGAAGGCGCCCTGCTGGCGCTCAAGCGCCTGTTCACCGCTACTCACGCCTTCTACTTGAAGGCCTTGAGTCTCTAGCATTTGCCGGGCCAACATCAGGTTCACCGGCCCGTCATCGACCACCAGAACGCGCAAATTACGCTGGAGACCGGCGCGCTTAGCGTTGTTAGCACTCACTTCAAGGCTATTAGCAGAGGTATCTTCAGCGCCATCTTGACTACTTTGCTGAACAAGATTGGCAAGCAAGGAGCGGATATCTGACAGCTGTTCGCGCACATCCATAACATTTTGTCGGCAACTATCGGTCGACTCTTTGTCCACCATGGTGTTTAAGTGCTCAAACAAGCTATCTGTTTCACGCTGAAGCAGGGTTAAGTAGCCTGACTTTAGGCGTGACTCTTCTCGCGCTCGTTCACGTCCTGCCATTAAGTGTTTTAGCTGGCGCTGATGGTGCTGAAGGTCATCTAATAGGGATTGTTCATGCTCCTGACGATTATTTTTGGTCGCGGCGTTGGCCACTTGGGAGCAGTTCATACAGCGCTCAAGACCGGCGAGCACTTCATTAACGCTGGCTAGCCGCTGTAGCGGAAGATGCGATTCATCGGCGGCGTCTGGCGGGGCGCATTTATGCTTGGGCAGCGAACGCGCCGCTGAGGTGCAGAGGGATTGGCTATGCCGTTCAAGTTCGGTGAGCTCTTGCATAAAACGGCTATCTTTACGCCGGGCGCGCGCTTTAACCAGCATAAGAAAGGCGCAGACATTCAAGCTACTGCCGATCAGCAGTGCCGCCATTAACCACAGCGTGGTGCTCCAGGAGGCGTAATTGGGAGACATCCACCACACCATTGCCCCAACGACCAGGCAGAGCACGACCAATGCTGCTTGTACAAGCAGCAGAGGCCACAGCAGAGGCCATACGATGGCGTTCCAAAAGTGCTCCCTTTGATAGCGTTGCATGATCTCGCCTTCCTTTTGGCCGTATGGCCGCTGATAACGTGACCGCTGTTTTACCCCTGAGGCAACTACCCGTATGGCTGCCATCACACCCTTTAAGGTGATGCTTAGTGCTACAAACATGATACTTATATAAGTGTACGTCTACGCTTCGTTACTGTCATGCTGCTCTTCCGTTGAACGTTTTTCACCCTTTTCGCCTAAGAGTTTGTTATGTGTTTGATTTCATTTGCTTGGCAACCTGGCTCGCCTACCCCTTTACGGCTGATTGGCAACCGTGATGAGCTCCATGCGCGCCCGACCGCGCCACTGGCTGAGTGGAAAGATAACCCAGTGATTGTCGGTGGCCGTGATTTAGAAGCCGGGGGTTCGTGGCTGGCTGCCAAGCGTGGCGGTGTGGTGGCAGCTTTGACCAACGTACGCGACTTGCAATTGGCCACGCCGCCCGGTGCGCCAAGCCGTGGCGAACTGGTCGCTGGTGCCCTGCAGTGTGACGATATTGAAGCGTGGCTAACCGCGCTCAGTCAGGGCGAGGCATTGCGCTATGCGGGTTTTAATTTGTTAGTGGCGACCCCACAGCGGCTTTGGCACTTGCACCGTGGCCGTGATCGTTTGGCCCTAAGCGACGTGCCCCCTGGCGTCCACGGGCTTTCCAACGCTGATTTAAACTCTCCCTGGCCAAAACTGTTACATGTTCGCAGTGCGCTTGAGCAACAGTTATTACCTGTCGGTTTACTCCCCACATGGCCAGCCGTCGTTCAGCGCGCTATGCAGAATCCGCAGGAAGCAGCAGTGGAAGAGTTACCCGATACCGGCGTAGGGCTGGCATTGGA
>AXCI01002163.1_pt1 | contig 18823 bp, 19 predicted proteins | sample 182571 | NCBI WGS metagenome assembly AXCI01 (sample SAMN02359225, study PRJNA218796) | groundwater metagenome | isolation source: Mt. Simon Sandstone pore water sample D5872 at 1.8km depth, Illinois-Basin... | place: USA: Decatur, Illinois | collected 2009-05 | reverse complement strand
CAAGGGCTTACGTTAATACGTAGGCCCTTATTTTTTGCGTGTGCCCAAATGGTGCCCATCTCGTGCCCCCTTTACCCAATTCTTACGCTTTGGCTTACTCCTCTTCAATGACTATCGGCTTTTTCAGGGCACCATGTTGGGCACGTCGTTATTGGGCAATACCCATCCACTCCGCTAATTGCTGGTTGGCCTTCAATCGTTGGCGTTGAAGTAAGACGCTATCAAACAACATATCGAGTGAAGCCTTTGAGTTGGCAAGAGGAAGCGCAACGGCAGCCTCGTCACGAAATTGCTGCCGTATAGACCTGTCATCATCCAGGTAGCGCCACCATTGTAAAATATCTTGTCTGGCATTCTGCATAACGCTAGCTGAAGGTAAGCGATCGGACTTTGCTTGATTAACTTTTTCGGTGGTTGGTAATAGATTCCACAGATCGTTATTGTTCCAACGCGACCAAGGGAAGCAGTGATCTACTGCATAGGCCCAATGGTGTAAATCATTCTGGGACCAAACGCAGGGTAACGGTGTAGGATCTTTCAGGCGTTGATTCATTAGCAAACGTACCTGTTGTGTATCACGTCGGCTTTCCTGCCACTGTAAGGCTTGATGTAGTTTGCCAATATCATAATTTGCGTCGTAGCGCTGCATTAGCTGAACCCACTCATGAACTATTGCCGGTTCTAGCCAACAAGCGTAGCGGCTCATAGAATCCCACAGCTGAGTCGGAATGCTATACGTCCCGAATGAGGCTAGTGTGTCGCTATCGAGGCGAATCGCTTGCTCACGGATACGAAGGCTCTGGCTATTTCCGTCGAAGATAGGGCGCTGGCTTCCTGGCCACGTAGTGAAGTGTGTGGGCATCTTAAGGATGGTCAGACAAGCATCTCGAATTGCGCGCATCACCGTGGCCGCGACTCGAGGGTCGTAAAAAGGGGACCCGATACGTAAGTCATGTGGAGAAACCAGCTTTAGGCGATAAAAGTCGTCTTTAGCAAAGCCATAGCCTCTGTTACCGGGTGCTTGGCGCAATTGGTGGTCTATTACCAACGGGCGGTATAGCTTTAGCCAAAAAAGTCCTACCGCACCCAATGGTACTGTTACCCACTCTTCCGTACGAGAGATCACGATACCAGGCGCGCTGTCGGCTAAGCGCGTCAAAGTACGTAATAACCCCAGCTTGTAAGACGATGCTTTATCATCATTGACGATGATGTGTCGTAATGTGGGTAATGCACCTGAGCCATCGTCCGGTAATTTGAAGACACGTAAATGCCAAGCGATACGATCCCGGCCGAGTTGATCGTCATTGTGGCTTGTTTGTATCGGCAGAAGCGCTAAGTTTTGTGCCCAATGCTCTAATGCTGACAGGTTCACTGCTTGGAATTGGCGTTCATCACAACTTGGGCCTTCACGGCAGGTAATAACAAGAATTCCACCGGGGGCTAGCAGTGACGAAAGAACCCGCAAAGCTCGCTGTTGCTCGTCATGATCAAGATGCATCCAGACAGCAGATACCAATATCAATTGAAATCGTTGCGATAGGTGACGCACGAGGTTCAATGAAGGCAGAGTGTCGTTTAGCCATGAGATATCATCACCAACCGTATGCGCCTGCCCTAGCCCTCTCAAACGGTCGGCAGGTTCCACAGCTATAACCTGCCAGCCACGCTTGGCTAGAGCTTCCGCATCGCGACCACTGCCCGCACCAACGTCTAGCGCTAAGCCAGGTTGACTAGATAGATGGTGCAGCCATTCACCATGGATAAGGTCGAAACTTATCGATTGATACTGCTCAAACAATCGTTGAGCGTGATCGTCGTAAAAACGACTGGCAGGGCTAGCCTTGAAAGATGAAGCCATGCTGAATCCTTGGTAAGCAGTAAATAGCCAATATGCTTACCTTACCAGCTTCGTGCATGTCAGGTATTTAGAGAAAAGCAGGGGGCAACTAACGGCCAAGAGCGGCCTTTCAGCTTTGCCTGATATAACGCCAAAACGAAGGGGCACATCTCACGCGTCCGCCTTCCGTAACTTGTTAAATATCACGTTAATTGAGATTTCTTCCACTTTTAGGAAACTCGGTTGGTATGAAGTTTACAGACTCTTCAAGATACCATTCACAAACTCTTTTGGAGAGAGCATCACCTTCCAAGGCGGTTCCTCTGGCAAAGAGGTTAAATTTTTCTTGAGATTCAGAAAATGACCCTAAGGTTGACTCAACGAATCCATGTATTGCGTTATTCCTTTTAACTCTCCAAGAATCAACCTCATTAAACAGGTCCGAACTATCGTTGAAGCAGCCCTTACTCTTCTTTAAGAGCTTTTGAAATGAAAAACCTTTAGCCTTAATACCAAGACTTTCCAAGTAATTGAAAAGACAATTACTAATCAAGCACTCTTGCAAGGTAATCGCCTCAAGATTAAAGCCTGACTCAATAGCTATCTCGATTCTTTTTATCGTTTCGCGATGCGCTAAGTCTCTTTCCTTTATCTCCTGAGACGCTTCTTCAAAGGAAAAGTCGTTAGATATCGACTTGTGTAGTGCCTCGAATAATGAATACCCTTTTTCACCGACTGAGCTCATATCGATTTCTTTTTGAAACTCAGAAAACTTGATGTGAAATCCATTTATAAACGCATGAACGAAAACCCATTCACGTGGGATCCATTCAAAATATTTTTGTGGCAATTCGGGCTTAGAGATCCCCATCAAGGAATGCCCAATGTGATATATCCACGTGTATGCTGCGTGGATTAAGCCAGCTACATGAATATAGGTTCTATAACCATCCGGATATACCTGAGCAACTTCGGGGGACCAATCGATCAGGTTTTGCCTCTGGACCCATAAGGACATCTCCTTCTCGGTAGCTTTGGTTTCCAGTATGTCAATGAGCAAATCAAAGATTTCTCGGGGCTGAGGTGATTGATCGAGAACTCCATCGCAATTGAAACACGTTGAGAGGTTTACACAGAAAGCTTCTAAGTCGAGACGGCCCTCTTCATTGATATGTTCATAGCTCTTAACAAACTCGAAAAATCTTCGCTGATCCTCCAGTATCTCCTTGCTCATACGGATATCCAACTCTTTCTGATCTGTGGGTTGTAGAATTTAACGCCCGGCTCACGCGCCGGTTTGGAGCCGCGCAGCGGCGGAAAATCTGCCGCAGTGTAGCCGATTGTTATAAATTTTCGTCGAAACCCTCTGATTTGATTCGGCTTAGTATGACCTTGGCTTCATAATCTGTTGGGAAGAAATCACTTACTGGTTGGCCTGCCACGAATTTGTCGACACTGGCCGCAAAGGCAGATGAATATCCGATCTTGGTAAGGTTACTCAAAATGTCCTGTTTTTGAACAAGACTAGTTCCCCCCTCAAAATACCACCCGCCACCCAATTCCAGTGGCTTTTCCATCCAAGCCGGATTTTTCGATATGTATGAGTGACCGTCATTTCTTCTACAGTGAACTGCCAACTTATTAAAGACCTTATCTTCCTCAGCGATACCAATGGTTTTGAGCACATATGCAGCTCGCATCATCTGGGAATTTACCTTTGCCTCTCCCCGATAGAGACCCTTGCGGCCGTCATCTGGGCCAGACTCAGTCCACTGGTGCATCAAGGACAATAAGAAGATTTCGATGGGATTTTTTAATCGCATGATGACCCCTGTGGTATTTATAACGCTCAAGCACAGCGGAGGCGGAGACGTCAGGTGCAACGTGTTCTTCGGCGGCGCAAGACCGCTCACCTGTCTTCCTCACCCGGGATGACGATAGCCTTGGAGCCATGAAGCATCGACCGATCGCCGCCTTCATAGCGGGACGTGTATGGCCCGATTTTGTTCTCTAAGAAATCGAACCAGCGCCGCCCAAGGGTGTCGATAAAGGTTACGAGTTCATTAGGCGCCCGATCACTGTAGGACGGATTCCAAATTATCTTTGGCTCATTCGACTGCGTGACCTCAACATAGCGATTGACGGTGACATAAAGGAAACAATCAATCGAGGAATAGGAGTGCACCAATGCGTCACAGGCGAGAGCGTGAACGAGGTCTGGCGCCAAACCAGTGAACCCATCATTGACGAATATGAGCACTCCGTTGGGACTGTTGATCCGAAACTTCTCTTTCGTTTCCCGAATTTGCCTATTGGCCTTTTTGAGTACCCGTAGAATGGCGGGCCTTGCAAGACGAACGAACCCTTGATGAAACCACGCTGGATATTGTCCATCACCTCCTAACAAAAGCGGCCGCCATGAAGGGTCTTCTGCAGCAAGCCGCGTTAAGAGATCCTCAAACCCGCGTTTGGCAGATTTAGAACGTAGGAACTCGGTCTCGATTTCCTTCAACTCAAGTACTACAGCATCTTGCTCGAACAGATAATCGGCGTTATCAAAATCGGGAGATTTCGGGAGATCATCCGAGATTCGTTTCCCGCCTGAGATCGATACGAACTCGTCCCAAGTGGCCTCGACGGACAATGGCTCATGTGGCCCCTTGTCCCAAAATCCAGGAATTTCACTCATCGCTGACACCACACTCTCAAAGCTGATGAACAGTTATTATACAGCTCATCATTCACGATATATCCCATTGAAATTAAAATAAATTAAGTATAAATAGGCAGCATAACATAGATTATCGTGCCGGCTGCATAACACGGCTGAATCAGCATGCAGCTTTCGCTGGAAGGGCCGCTTTGGGTCGTCTGCTGTCGTACGCAATCGCCACCACTAGATAATGCAGCGAGTACCTATTGCGCTTCGTTGCCACCTTTATCTCCGAAGTAGTCATCGGTTGCCACAAGACCCAAGGTTCCATCTGTTTTCAAGGCAACAGTACAGCCATCTTCACTGAATAAGTTTTGCACGCGGCGTTCCTGCTTAAAGTAGGCTAGGGTGCTGAAGAAACAGCTTTCGCACAGGTGCAGCTCATATCGTTCGCCATCGTGTTGAGATCCGTAGCCCCAGTGCGCTTGAAGCGTTGCGAATTCAAGCCCTCCGTCTGCTACTTGCGTAGAAGTTAGACATATATCACAGCGTACGTCGGTAACTGTATCGACTTCTACTTTTTCAGTCACTTTCATCTTTCTCTCCCTTATGTGCCGATGGCTTCCGCTTGCCTTGCGATTGCATCAGTCGGTGCTGCGAATAAACGGGTCAGAAACTTTGTGAGTCGATCGCCATCGTTGGTGTGATGTGCCGTCGCTGGACGGGACGCTGCAACCTATCTTTTGGAAAGCTCAGTCATCGCTGTTTGTCTGATACTCGAATAAATCTCCTACCTGGCAGCCAAAGTAATGGCATAGCGCCTCTACGGCCTCAAGCTCTATTCGGCTAGCTGTTTCGTGATACAGCCGTGTAATGGTGCCCCGGTTAATACCGGTTTCACGGGCCACATCAACGATTTTCAGCTTTCTCTCTCCCATGATCCGAGATAAGTGACACTTGATCATAATGACTCTCTATAAATTTATTTGTTCTCCTGTAGATCTAAAAGGCTTGCAAAAGGTCTTTTATAGCCTATCATGTTCTTCAGGAGATCATTAAGTTTCTTGGTAAGTCCTAATGAGCTTCTAAGACTCTACCACGAGGAGAGAGAAAATGTCTTATTGCTATCTAACAACCGCAGAGCTTGCCGAGCGCATCAAATATGACTCGCGCACTATTCGCGAACGCCTGAAGGACAGCGTGTTGCTGGAAGGTATTCATTACATACGTCCGTTTGGCGGCCGCAAGATTCTTTATTTGTGGGAGCCAATCGAGCGCGATATGCAGCTGCACTCGAAAGAAGAAAGTATTGGCGTACCGATGGCTGGAGGGGGTGTTTGCTATGGGTAAGATTCGAGTGCGAGAGAAAACGAATAAACTCTTTTTTGATTTTCGGTATCTAGGCAAACGCTGCCGCGAACAAACGTCATTAGATAACACGGCGGCTAACCGGAAAAAGCTAGAGCGGATTCTGGAGAAAATTGAAGCGGAGATTACGCTGGGCTCGTTTGATTATGGGCGCTACTTCCCGGATAGCCCGCGAGCAAAGACGTTAAGCAAACGGGCGCTGACTACCTTAGGAGGTTATCAAGCGACGCCATTACTGCACGGCTTTGCTGAGACGTGGTTTGCGGAGAAAGAGATCGAATGGCGCGAGTCACAGATCGTCACCGTTCAGGGATGTCTGGATCGCCATATCTTGCCAGCGTTAGGGCATAAAGAAGTCGGCAGCATCACCCGTGCAGAAATTCTTGAGTTCCGGGCCTCACTCGCCAAAGTAAACACTCGGAGCGGCAAGAAACTCTCTGCCAGTCGCATTAACCACATCATGACGCCATTGCGCATGATGTTGAATGAAGCCGCCGACCGCTATGAGTTTAGCTCACCGTACCGCGGGATTAAATCGCTCAATGTGCCACGTACCGATGTGGAACCGTTCTCTCTTGATGAAGTGCAGCGGATTATCAGTAACGTCCGCGACGACTTTCGTCAGTACTACACCGTGCGCTTCTTCACCGGCATGCGGACTGGCGAGATTGACGGTTTGACCTGGGAGCATGTGGATTTCTCCCGACGTCAGGTTCTAGTGCATCAAGCGGTGGTGAACGGCAAGGTTGTGCCCACTAAGAACGATGGATCCTTTCGTGCGATTGATATGTCGCAGCCGGTCTTCGACGCCTTGAAGGCTCAGTTTGAAGTCACGGGGAAGACAGGTCTGGTCTTCACCACGCGTAAAGGCACCGCGCTATCGCATCATAACGTCACTAAGCGTGTCTGGTATCCGTTGCTAGAAGAACTGGGGATGAATAAGCGTCGGCCTTATCAGACACGCCATACCGCGGCGACATTATGGTTGGCGGCAGGCGAGAGCCCTGAGTGGATAGCGCGCCAGATGGGCCATACCACAACGGAAATGCTTTTCCGTGTTTATTCACGCTTTGTGCCCAACCTAACGCGCCAAGACGGCTCTGCGTTTGAGCGCATGCTTAACCAGAAACGCGCCTAGGAGAGGACGATGAAACCGCTCAATACTCTTAAATTGAACCGCGACGATATCGAATACTCCCTGCGCGTTACGGCAGCGCGACAATCTCAGCGGCGCCTTGAACGCCGTTTGGCGGAGTCCTTGGCCGCCGCTACCAGCTTAGCTTCTGGCAGCGCGCTCGTGATGTGGCTTGGTGATGGGCAAGAGAACAGCAACCTGGATGCGTTAACGACGTGGGTAGGGCGCACCCTTCAACAACTTGGCCTTGACGCTAACCGCCAAGCGATCCCGCGTCTTCTTGCGGAATTAGAGCGCACATTGTGGGCCTGGGAGGATCAAGCATGGCAGTAACACAGCAGCCAGTGTCATCGAATAAAGCTGGGCGTCAGTTTGAGGGCGCGCTATATGTGGCCGGTGTTGAAGGTCCCGAGTGGTTAATGCAGCATCGGGTTTGGTTGCTCTACTTGATTGGCCCCAATGGTAACTATCGCTTCTATCTCACCGACCGCCACTTAACGGGGCAGGGCGTGCCTAAAATGGGCCAGCATGTGCAGGTGACGACCAAGTGGGCGAAATTTGTTAGCCAGAAGCTTTGTTTTATTAACGCGTACGAGGTGCTGAACGGCTAGGCTAATATCGTTGCTTAATAGCCTACTTATCCCCACCCCATCTAATCTAAGCGGTGGGGATAAGTTTTTAAGCGTCATCGCTAGGCAGGCCACTTTGATTCCCGACGGTTTCCTTACCGCCGTTGGTTAATGATGATGTCACTGACAGTTGCTCGTCGTCTCCTAAACCCAATACCAGCATCGTCATAAAGGTAGCGAAGCGTACGGCTTCCCATAAGGGTTGATGACGGTCTTTGTAATGCCCACGCGTGATTTTTAGATTGGCATTCCCATGCCAGTGACGTGTCCGGCCAGAAGGCGAGGGCGTTGGAATCAACTCAATGCGATTGTGGGGAATGTTGGTCGCATTGGACCAGTAGCGTTTGATACTCTTTTCCTTGGCCGCCATTTCGACTTCGACCACCAGATAAACATGCTGAAAACAACGCAGCGGTCGCAATAGTTCGCGGACACTATTAATGGCCTCAACATTGGGTAGCTCGATCTGTCCGGTGCTACGTTGCATATGATTGCGTAACGTCATTAGGCTTTCTTCCGCGATATCGGGCTGTGACTGATGCCAGTCGAGCAGGCGGTGAAAAAACTGCTCGGCCTCTCTCAATACCTCTGGCTTGATAGGCGGTGCCATGCAGCGTTGAAGCTCTGGCATATAGATACGTTGCGATGCCACGCGGCGAGAACGGTCATTGCGGTTATCTTCGCGACTAAACTGTTGATTGGTTCGTCGTGTTTTACGTTGCATTAATGCTTCGCCTTGCTCCAACCAAAGAGAAAGCTGCCCTGGGTCGAGTACGAATCGGCTGGCTGTCTGGTGGATAGCGTCGCCAAACGGTATGCCGTGCATCTCTTGTTGTTCAACAAGCCGCAGGCTTTGATAAATCGTCGTTGCTTCGGGCCAGTCGAACGAGGCTTCCAAGGGGTTATCAAGCGGGTTCTCTGTTGGCGGTTGATAGGGCTGCCATTCTTTCTCCAGCGGGTCATCTGCCAGAAATGGCTGCCACTCATCCTGCTGATACTGCAAGAGCACGCCGGCTTGCGTCTGTCCTTTGAGCCCGCGACGGTTACGCCAACTGCTCAACGCTGTTTTAGTCGGAAAATTAAGTAGTGCGAATTGTTGATCGATATTGAGAGTGGGGTTAAAACGTTCACGCAAGGTTTGCCCAAGTATCCAGTCGAGAGAGTGGGTGTACGAGCTAAGCGTCTCATCGGGGCTTGCATGGCCCGCCCAAAGTGCGAGTTGCCAAAGCCGTTTCCGAGAGGGCCTGTCTTGAGGCGCAAGACCGGCTAAGGCCGAAATATCGGCATCGGTGTTCGGCATCGCTATATTGCGATGATCATCCAGTACCCATGCGCGTGGTAGGAGTTCTCCATTAACTTGCTCCAATAGACGCAATAAAGTGAACGTCACGAAACTATGCCGCAAGTGATGGTAGCGCAGGGTATTGTCGCCACTGACCGTTTTTAAAGCAGTTTGTATCGGTTTAAAAAGTGCCTTATCTTCCAGTAGCAGTCGACCATTGCCGCTGCGACAGAATAGCAGTTGTTTAGTTACCTGTTGGGTGGTGATTTCGCCCTGGCGACGTTTTACCCACTCGATAAGTTGCTTTCGCTCTTCTGGCATCAGTAACCATAGCGGCAACCGTCGTGTTGCCGAATAGCTTTTGCCTTTTCGGTATTCATTGGATCGAATGATGATCTCGCCATCGAAAGCGTCGTTATCAAATAAATAGGCGACATCTTTTATTTGCAACCCCGCGCACTCGCTGCGGCGGATCCCGAGACGGTAACCCAGTATCAAAGCAAGCTTTTGCATCGTGCGAAAGCGCTCGGGCTGCTGTGAGGACTCAATCAGCGCCAAGGCGCGGCGAAATTCGGCGGGTGTAATGATATTCACATCGACGCGCTGTTTTTCTGCATTGGCACTGTCGAGGTCGATGTGGGGGAGTGCGAAGGAATCAACGAGAAAATGATGAAAATCATTAAGACGATTTCGCATTTTCGCTCTGGAAGTGGGATTTTTAGCACTGTTTAATACGTTTTCATACAGCGCTTCCCACTGATCGGCACTGGCAGCTTGAACATCACCAAAGGATTGACTGTGCGCTACCAGCGGGCGTGCAATGTTCGATAAATACGTTTCTGCAGTGCTTGCAGCCAGTTTGGATTTAACCCGGCCACCTTTTTGCATCAGCTTTTTACACCAGTTGGCGAGCATCGTCACCATGACACCGTTACTATTTGAAACCGCTAGAAATGCGTTGATATTGTCGATTGCTTCACGTCTGCCCGTTTGTCCTACCAGCGAAGCTGAAAAACATTGTTGCAACTGACGAAGCTGCTTAAGCTGATCGGCAGGGGTAGTGCTGACTTGGTTAACAGTTTGGAAGTCGAGGTAGACGTCTTCGTCGTTGGTATCGACTGAGGTGGCTATTAACACATTGCGATTAAGTAAACGCTTCCACGAGGACGGGCGTAACGAGTGCGAGGAGTCGGCTTTGCTTGCGGAGTGTGTCAGTAACGGTGGCATATCGAGAGCCGACGCTGTTTTTGCCATCGTCAGCAGAGTTGAGATGTTTGCTGGCGGTGTATCGACAGCAATGCTTTTGATATAAAACCCCAGGCACTGCTCGACAGGCACCAAGCTTTTAGAAGCGGTTCTTGGCCATGCGTTGCCTATATTCTGGTAGGTGTTTAGGAGTAGCAACTGGCTCATCGGACTCAAACATAATCGCCGGTAATGAGATCGCAGCTCTTTTTCGATCGGTGTCTCAGAAAGTGTTTTTGAAGGCGGATGATCATCAGACGCTTCGACTTCTATCTTTTCTTCCTCGCCTGGATTAGTCGACTGAATGCAGTCTGCTACTGTGATAAACCCTGTGCCGGGAGCAAAGGAAATACCTTGCTCAAACGCTTGAGGCATCTGTTCCAGGTAGCGCTTATCCAGCAGAGCACCTTCACGGATCAACTGAAATAGCCATCGTCCCACCAACCATTTATGCAGCGCATTGCCTCTAAGATTTTCCACACTAGACATTGCGTCATGTGCTTCGACGAGGGCATCCCAACGATGTAGGTCTGAGAACGAAGAGGTGGTAACCGTTGGAGGCTTACGAGCGACAGTGACCAATGGACTCGGAATCGTCACACGCCATTTCAGCTTTTCATGGCCATTTTCCAAGCCTCTCACTAAAAAATTGTGTGTTTTGCGCAGTGCCTTGGGCGGCGTGTTTTGGTGCAGTGCCTCAAACACGGCAGAGGTATCTGCGTCTGAAAAAGAGAGGTTCGGTTTGCCTTCCATGGCACCGGGCACCTTTTGTTCCAATGTTTCGAGAATGCCCATCAGGAATTGATAGCGTTCACGATCACGTTGATAGCGGCGCTCTTCTTGGCCGTCGGTTGCCATTTTTTGGGGGCGAGGCAGTCGCCACCCTGACCAGAGTGTCTTGTCACTCACAGCGCCGCTCCTTTCAATGCCTTCCAGCCTTGTTGCACCATCAGGGGCTCTATAACTGAAGCGATAAGGTGCTGATATTCACGTGGGCAAAAAGTCGAGTAGCTGGACCAAGGCTCTTGGCCTGAGTCCCAATGACCCATAAAGGCATCGACAACCTCCGACGATAAGTCACTCTCTTTTAATCGCGTATGCAAATAATGCCGGTTGATATTTAAAGGCGGGGAGTCGATCCACCGCAACTGGTCATGTAGCCGGGTTGGAGTGACTTCTTTTGGATTACCGTATTGATCAAGGAACATGAACGGCGTATTCCACTGGTGTTGGAGAAAGAACGTTAAGCGGCCAAGAAGACTCTGGCGGTGGCGTTGATAGTGCTGGAGCTGCTCGACCATAAGGCTAATCAGTGGTAAAAACCGCGCATGGCTTTGTTGGTCGTCGGTTTTGTCGGCAATGATGATCATGCGCCGCGATAGCGAAATATTGTTCCAGCTCGGGACTGGGTCGCGAATGCTTCGATATCCGGTCGAGAACATCAGCATAGCCACGGTATAGGCCACATACGCATTATGCATTCTAAACAGTGCTGCCGGTCTCGCCCCTTTTTTAGCTACCTTAATCTGCTGTTGCATGTTTGCGACAAGGCCGGTTACGTATGCTGTTCTGGGTACGAGGTTAGACCCTACATGGTTGGCTGCATCAGAGTGAGAATTAGCGCATGCGATAGCATGGGAGGGCTCTGCTTTTGATGACAGAGGGACAGGAGAACATTGCCGTGCGATGGCCTCCATGGCTTGGATATATTGCTGTTCCAGGCGTTTTACGTGCGGTGCATAATAATAAAGCGATGCCTGCTGGCCGAATGAGGGCACTCGCGCTGTTATTAAGCACGCCGCCGTTAAATCTGCATCACCGTGGTTGAGCGTATTAAAAAGGTGGTTGCCCAAGCGGTGGGCGGTTAACCGAGACCCTGTTTGTCGGTTAGTATCAGAGAGAAATGCTTTCAATTCATTTCTCAGTTCTTCCCGATAATTTTTTGGAAACAGTGGCACAGAGCGTTTATTAACCCTTGAAGCAATGTGGCTTACTTTTAGTTTTATGAGCCGCCAAAACATTGACGGGACAGGCAGTCTCAGGCGATCTTGTGTGATGCGCATGTGAGCGGGCCACTCTCCTGTCAACTGGCGACTATTCTCTGGTCGATAAACCCCAGATACCCAGCATGCTCGCTCACTGGGTAAAACGTAAATTGCCTGGTCGGTAATGAGCTTTGGGATCCGCTCAAAGTTTTTGATTACCTGTGTGTCCAACACACTATCAAGGCTACGACCTGTCATTAATAGCAGTCCGACCACACACTGAAGCCACGGGCGTAGAGAGGGTTTCTTTTGCTCCAATTGCAGCATTAACTGGTGCAGGTCAAAAGCACTCAACTGCTCCCAGCGCCCTGGTAGTAGTTGGGCAGCTTTATCCTGAAATATTTGTTGGCTGCGTGCGCGAAATACGGCCTGTAACGAGCTGTCGCCCTCCGCTGCTTTAATCGGGGCGTCATTTTGGGTCAGCTCAGTGGTCGGACGCTCCTCCACGGTAGATAAACCGGAGGTACGCAGCGTATCTTTTGTTTTTTCGTCTATATCGGGTGGAAGTGTGATAGTTGAGTTGGCTGTTTCGTCCCAGTTCTCATCCGGGTCATCATCAAAGCGGCGCTTTCGCTGTGCTATTGGCTTCTTATGAAGTTCATTAGGGCTCGTTTCTTGATAGCCGCGTAATGGTTGTCGATGATTAAGAGCATAAGCAAAAAAAAGCGCTAATTCTTTGATATAGCCTTCTTGTTGGCTCTTATCATTATCCCCGATAAAAGCATCGCAGCGCTTGTACAGAATTTCCGTTGATTGATTTGGCGGTGATAACAAGAACAGCCAATCGTCATCAATGCGGCGGACCACTTTGCATGCAGATTCCAGATTTTTAAGGTAAGTCGTTTGTTTGAGGCGTTTATCGCGTTGTTCAAAGAAATTATCGCTGGTTTCAGCAGTTTGCATATCTTTACGCCACTGACGCGCAGCATTAATGACGTGGGCGAGCAGGAGCAGACGTTCGTTAAGCTGTGCTATATCGTCGCGTTTTTTAATGAACTGATATAAAACACCATGAATAGGGTTTGAACCATGAATCCCTTTCTCGCCATGGCCTGGCTGTGATATCAGCGATAATTGACTACTGTTGAGCTCCTCTGCTAGCGCTAAAAGCCCCAATGAATCCCAGCAATCCTTACCTATGATAGCGACTTGTGTGCACACCAACGGCAGTAAAGCCTGAATTTTTTCAAAAGCAAAATAGTCTTTACGGGGTTGAATCAGTTGCTCTAAAAGCGCATTAAGCTCCTCATTGTTTATCATGGTTTAACGCGCCCTTTAAAAATCTCTTCTGTTGATGCCAACGGCCTCACAAAAAGAAGATTTACTGTTGAACTTTTCAGACAAGGTAATTAATGCTATGGGATCAGAAGTGGCTAAGTTTTCCCATAACGACATGAGGTAGTGAGATAACTCTTTTGGAGAAATCGCATGGCACGTTTCTGCTGATAGCGCTATCGAAAGTGCTTGGGAATCTGTGTTTTTACCGGGCGGAGCTTCAACTAATGTAACTCGAATTTTTTCGCTCTCGGAAAGACAGCGCTTGGCGATATATAAAGGGAACAGGTTAGCAATACATAATAGTTGATTGCGATTTTTACCCCTTTTATTCTCATAAACTACCGGAGGATGCTGAAGTATATAAATTTTTATCGCCTTTTCAGACATGCGATGCACGTCTCGTAAGAGCGACGAGCGAGCTAGAAATACTCGTAGAATAGGGGCCGATAAATAGTGACTTACTTCAATATGAGATAATGGAACCCTTCTGGAACCACGGTCCTGGAGCATTGAAATACCTGTATTAATAATTTTAAAAGTCACTCTAGGTTAGCTAGGCGATTCAGTTTTTAGGATATGTCCTCTTTATTTTTACCATTTTTTTTGATTAGCGCAACCCCTAATTGCACATAATTTAATATAATTTTAGAGGCGCATTATAGTGGTAGGTAGGCTTTGTTAAATTATTATTTTGTTATCTAGAATATAATAGTATTCTATTATTTAAGTTTCTTAATTATTATAGTATTCAATTATTTTATAAAGTGGCGCTGTATTTTCTAGGTTAATATAAGAAGGCAAGCTACTTTAATAGCTTAATCGCTAACTCACTTATTACGTGCCAAGTAGCGCGCCACAGAGCGCTAACAGAATCTGTTTGGATCGCTTGCTTATGGTAATCAGTACGTTGAGTTGGGCTTTGCAGAAAAACCGCTAATCACGGCTATTCCGTACTTTCGACGATGCTAGGCGGAACAGGCCGATAAACGTTTAGCATGCTTAGCGTTCATTTTCCGGCCTGTAGGGTGCGCAAACTTATTTTAATAGTAATCAATTATTGTTAAAACGTGGGAAAGCACTTACTGCCCCGGTTCGAATTTCGTCTGTATTTTTTGATCAACCCCTTTGAAGCCTAGCTATTCGAGGCCGCATGCGCCAAGGCAATCAACAAAAGGTACGAACTACATAGGCGAAGCCATCCAGAAGTTCAGAAAACAACGTAGCTTGGGATCGGGATAGACCTGCGACGAAACGTTTCATCGATACCTCCTACGATCTGACAGGGGAGAAAGTAAAGAGGATAGCTACGTTTTACATAGCCTGGGGCAGGAGCGGACGCTTGATACTAGCTGAGTGACGTAATAATTAGGGAGGCTTATTTCCTTCTTAGTCGCTAAAGTAGTCATCCCTCGCCACTAACCCTAATTCGTCTCTCGCCTTGTTTGAAACTACATCGTCATCTTCGCTGAATAAATTTTGTATGCGACGCTCCTGTTTTAGGTTCGCTAGTGTGAGGAAAAAACACTCCTCACAGAGGTGCAGTTCGTATCGCTCGCCATCATGCTTGGTGCCGTAGCCCCACTGTGCTTGGAGTGTCGCGAATTCAAGCCCACCAGAAGTGACTCGAGTAGAGCAGAGACATAGATCACACTGCACGTCGGTGACGGTTTCTATTTCAACTTTTTCTTTAATTTTCATCGCTATCTCCAGCACCAACCAACCGATCCCTTTCTTCTGCAAATAGCTCCGTACTTCGATTGGTGCCATTAGGGAATATGTATCAAAAAGGGATTACGAACAGATTTTTCTCTATGAGACATCAGTAACCATGCATCTCTATTTTTCGCAATTTTTTACTAGAAGCCAACCGAGGGTGAGGATCTTTTTTAACAATTAAGCCTAGGGTGTGGTGACTCAGATAACTGTTTTCAAGTTAGTGGTCTTGTTGCTGCCTCAGTCCTGTAGGTACGTAGCAATAGATCCATTGGAATAGGCTACGACCGCTACGCTCGACCGAGCAGCATGCTCAGCTGCACGATAGCCTCACTCTTCACAGTCGTTCAGGGGCGTCGTTTTTAAATTTTCAGCGCTTCTGGGTTGGGTTCACACCTTCTGGACACTTTTAGTACAAGGGCTGGAAGAACCCGCAAACCTCATGCCTACTGAGTAATAGACTTCTTCTTCATGCAAACCCTCCTTGTCGTTGAGCATCAAGATAGCCCCGAAGCGAGCGCAAAGCCGGTAAACCACCGCGATGCATTAGCTGCATGGGAGAGAGACCATTAAAAGGGGGGTTATCAATCAAATGATGAAGCCACTGTTGCTGTTGGTCTACTAGAGGAACTAGCCACGTTAATGACCGGTAGATACCCAGGAGATTGGATGCACGTTCAATCTGCTCAGCCGTTAAGCCTGCCTGTAAAGGCGTAGCTGACCACTCACGATAACTACCAATATTTATTCCTAGAAGCGCTGCCATGTCTGACTCTGACAGTCCCCATTCATGAGCAATCGTTGGGAACGTGCGCATCACTGCGACACTTGTTTCGTCACTATTATGCGCCGCCATACGATCAGGCCGGCGATGCTGACGCCATTCAATCCAGTCGATCTCATAAGCCAATGGGCCATCCTCGTTATCAACTACGGGGCATCCGGCACCCGTGAGATAACGTACAAAACTGTCTTGGAGCCTTGGTGGTACCTCACGAAGCCTGATATAGCGAGTGCCCGTCGGGGCAATGTGTGTAGGGACCTCTCCTGGCCTCACGGCATTGTTAGGCTCCAGGATATCGGCTTCCCAATTATCAACGTCCACCGGCTCAAACGGCTTATCGTACTGCCGGACAGATCCCTTTAAACGCTCAAGAGGACTCTTAGCATTGCCTTCGACAATAGGTTTTTGCGGATCGTTTTTTTGCGACATAGAGATTTCCTCATCCCAACAAACCTACCAACACGATCCATTCAAACCCTTACAGGGCTTCTTGAGCGTAGACGGTCTGACATTACTATTCGATAGCAGTATGTTAACGGTGCTGAGACAGCATAGGCACACAATGAGAACCTAGGGATATCAACAGCAAAAAAACCACCTGTTTCCATAGAGCTATCTATAAAAAATGTATCATGGCAACCATCAAATTATCACGTCATCGCTGATGTTCATCGTTCACGACTGACAGGCATCGTCGGTACTTGTAGCGCCGCTGATTTACAGCAAAGCTAGCAAAAAGAAAATCTGGGGTACCTCATGAGATTTACGACTGTGGCATTGGTTGTCGCTACCACCTTCCTGTCTTCCGTGGCGTCTGCAGACATCATTATCGGCAGCTGGAACATTAAAAACTTGGGTTGGGATAACAATAAAGATTATGAAAAAGTCAGCCACATTGCTCAGCACTTCGACATCGTGGCGATCCAGGAGCTGATGAACGAGGGCGCATTGGAGCGATTGGAAGTTGAAATCGAAGAAGCCAGCGGCGAAGAATGAACGAGCATGGCCAGCCATGCCCTTGGCCGCAGCACCTACCGTGAGCATTATGCATTTTTATGGCGAGAATCGGCGGTCTCGTATGTTTCCGGTGCCGTCGTGTATATCGATGACCGTGACGTATTTGCACGCGAGCTGTTTTCTGCCAAATTTAGCAGTGATCGATCCGGTCAGGCGTTTGCCCTTGCCAATGTCCACGTTACTTACGGAAGCAGCATCGGCGACAGGCTACCCGAGATTGAGGCACTGGCGAGCTACTTTATGTGGTTAGACGAAGTTTACCCTGATACACCACGGTTGATTGCCGGTGATTTCAACTTAAGACCTGATCATCAGGGCTGGTCACCGATGCGTGAGTTAGGTGCCGTTCCCGCAATTAGTGAAGGAGCCTCCACGCTTGGCCTTTCAGAGGGCGTCTGGGCCAATCTTTACGACAATTTCTGGAAAACGCCAGGGCGCCTTAACGTCACGGATCGTGGCATTGTTCAATTCCCTGCACTGTTTGACGTGGATCACGTCACGTTACGCGACACCGTTTCCGACCATGCGCCGGTATGGATTGCGTTGGGCGATGCGACGCTTGAACTGATGGCGTTTGTTGATAATGCTTACGAATCGGCTAATGATGAGGTGTATTGCATTGACTTGAACGAGGCGACTGCCGATCAGTTATCAGAGCTGCCGAACTTAGGACCCGCCCGGGCGGGGCAGATTATTGAGATGCGACCGTGGGGACGTATTGAAGAGTTGACTCGGGTCTCCGGCTTGGGCACGGCAAGTGTGAAGGCTATTGTTGCAAGTGAGCTGGTTTGCTCTTAAGACTCCCGCCGGCGCAATAATGAAGAACAATCTTCACGCCGCCCCGCCACACTCCATAGCGTGGAGCAGACGCCGAACCTGTTTTGCCTCGATATCAGTACCACAGAGCATGATAGGTGCCTGTCCTTCCAGCGCTCCGTTCGAACGAGACAGCCAGCCGATCGCGGCCAGCTCGCCCTCGAATACCTGCATGGCGAGATGACTAACGGTCGCCATCCGATCAAGACGTTCTGATGCCACGGAGTCGAGGTTCTTTCTCTCACGCCTGCGGCGGTGAAATGTCGAGACGGACACATTTAACAACGCCTCAACCTGCTTGTCCTGTAGCTGAAAGGTCTCTCGCACTGCTTGGAATAACGATGGTGGGAGACCATCGTGGATACTTTTTAAACGCTCAGATTCGTTACGCAGCGCTTGGCTTGTAACAAATAGCCAGAACTCTGCTGCCCGGATTTCACGCCCACTAACCTTCTGCTGTTGGGGCGAAATTGCTGATTCTGGCATGAGTAGCCTCGTCAAGTGATGGTTATTAAACTTCACATGAAACGGAGATGGGGAACAACATGAATTGATTGTTTATGGTTGCATTGCTGGTCTGTATTCGATGGTTGGTTATGCTCGCGTACAACATAGGCCACAACTTAGCGAACACTGTATTTCAAGAGCCAATGGTAGGGTACTTATATACAGAAACGGTTTGGCAGGTTACTGCGGTGTGGGCTAGTGCCTTAATTGCTGCAATGCTCGCAAACTGCTTTGTGAGTTCTTCCTTTGTCGCAATCAGTCGAAACGAATGGTTATAGGAAAAGCCCACCAGGAGATTATATGGTCGACCGTCTTATACCAAACGACTATCCCGAGCTTCGCCTCATCTGCTGGCATAGGCCTTCCGATCAGCCGATGGATGAAGAAGAAGCATTTGCCATCTACGAGCGTAATTGGCGCTATGTTGATCAAGACATGCTGACGGACGCTGAAAAAGCCCTAATTGAACGTTTGAAAAATACCTACGGTAATGGGGTGATTAATGCATAGT
>AXCI01000444.1_pt1 | contig 19023 bp, 17 predicted proteins | sample 182571 | NCBI WGS metagenome assembly AXCI01 (sample SAMN02359225, study PRJNA218796) | groundwater metagenome | isolation source: Mt. Simon Sandstone pore water sample D5872 at 1.8km depth, Illinois-Basin... | place: USA: Decatur, Illinois | collected 2009-05 | reverse complement strand
TCACGGCGCCGAAGGTCTGCGCAAAATTGCCGGTCGCGTTCACCGCCTGACCACCCTACTTGCTGAGGGCCTTAAGCAGGCGGGTGTATCGCTCGCACACGACAGCTGGTTCGATACGCTATGCGTAACAGGCGTTGATGCAGGTAAGATCCATGGCCGCGCCATGACGCATGATATTAACCTGCACTATTTCGCCAATGGTGATGTGGGCATCAGCCTTGATGAAACCACTACTGCCCACGATGTAGCCACACTGTTTGACGTGCTGTTGGGCGACGAGCATGGCCTTTCTGTCGCCGTGTTAGATGAACAGGTTGTCGCTAATAACGCATCCGGCATCCCCGTTACTTGCAAACGCGAAAGCGACTTTTTGAGCCACCCGACCTTTAGCCGTTACCGCAGCGAAACCGAAATGCTGCGTTACTTAAAGCGTCTTGAGAATAAGGATCTGTCGCTTGCCCATGCGATGATCCCGCTCGGCTCCTGCACCATGAAGCTTAATGCCACTAGCGAAATGATCCCGGTTTCCTGGCCCTCGTTTGCGCATTTACACCCGTTCGCACCTCGCGACCAAGTGGCTGGTTATCATCAAATGATCGATGAACTATCCGCCTTCTTAGTAGAAGTCACCGGTTATGATCATCTCTCTATGCAGCCCAACTCCGGCGCCCAGGGTGAATACGCAGGCTTAGTGGCCATTCGCCGCTACCAGGCAGCCCAGGGCGAAGGTCATCGCGATGTCTGTTTGATCCCCAGTTCCGCTCACGGCACCAATCCTGCTTCTGCCGCCATGGTGCAGATGAAAGTAGTCGTGGTTGAATGCGATCAAAATGGCAACATTGATATGGCTGATTTACGCGCAAAAGCCGAACAGCATCGCGATCAGCTGTCTGCCATTATGCTGACCTACCCGTCCACCCACGGCGTGTTTGAGACCAGCGTGCGTGAAGCGTGCAAAGTCGTTCATGATAATGGCGGCCAGGTCTATATTGACGGAGCTAACATGAATGCTCAGGTAGGCTTAACTCGCCCAGGCGACTTTGGCGGCGATGTGTCTCACCTTAATTTGCATAAAACGTTCTGCATTCCCCACGGTGGCGGCGGCCCGGGCATGGGCCCTATCGGCGTTAAAGCGCACCTTGCGCCCTACGTGTCTAACCATGTGGTCACACCGATCAACGGTGTGAATAGCGACAGCGGTGCGGTATCCGCCGCAGCGTTTGGCAGTGCCTCGATCCTACCGATCTCGTGGGCCTATATTAAAATGATGGGCGCGCGTGGACTGCGGGAAGCCACCGAGCTTGCCATCCTAAACGCCAACTACATTGCCAAACGACTGGAAGCGTCATTCCCGATTCTTTACCGCGGCCAAAACGGCACCGTCGCCCACGAATGCATCATCGATATTCGTCCGCTCAAAGCGGCCTCGGGGATTAGTGAGGAGGATATTGCCAAGCGCTTAATGGATTACGGTTTCCATGCGCCCACCATGTCATTCCCGGTGCCTGGCACGCTGATGATTGAGCCGACCGAGTCGGAGTCACTGTATGAAATTGATCGCTTCTGCGATGCCATGATTGCTATTCGGGGGGAGATTGCACGGGTAGAGAGTGGTGAGTGGCCGCTGGATAATAATCCGCTGGTCAATGCGCCACACACTCAAGCGGATCTCATGGACAATGAGTGGCAGCGGCCTTATGACCGCCAACTAGCCGCCTTCCCCACCGCTGCTGTGCAAGCGTCTAAATACTGGCCCGCTGTTAATCGCGTTGATAACGTGTTCGGCGATCGTCAACTGATCTGCTCTTGCCCTAGTATTGACGAGTATCGTGATTAACGGCTTAGCCAGCGAGATGTGAAACGATAACGTTTGAAGTGATCAACGCCCTTGATGTCTTAACCAGTAGACGGCATCAGGGGCGTTTTTTCCTGTATACGCTGGGCGTGAAAACCGTTCAACAGCTTTTCGTAGCGCTTAGGCAGTACGGAGTCACGACGGCGTAGCAGATAGAGCACTTCGTTAACCGCATTGGGCAGATTGAGCGCTTTCACTTGCCGCTGCCAGGGAGACGTTTCCAGTACCAATCTCGATACCACGGTAAAGCCTAGCCCCCTGGCGACCGCATCCAGCACCATACTGACTTCATTGGTAAAGCCTTGATGGCGGAAATGCGTCATTGAGCGAAACTCGTCCGGGTAATTTGCCCTTAACAGCGCATTGGCGTGGTTGATGCCATCGTAATAGTTGAGAAAGCCGATACCCATCAAATCAGACAGCGTACTACCGGCAAAGTCAGCGGGCACCACCAAGCAAAGAGGCTCCTGATGCCAAATAGAGCAATCAAGCGCTGAGTGGTTTATCGCCTCCGTCACGATGCCAATATCGTACCGGCCTTCAAGCAGATCATTCACAATTTCATGGTTAAACGCAAAGCTGTAGTTCACCGTTAAATTGGGGTGCATTTGCTGCTGACCCAATATGTAAGGATAAAACATCAACCCTACGCTTCCCGGTGAAGCAATACGGCAGTCGCCACTGTCGAGTGAGTCATCATCTAAGCCGTGACGAAACTGCTCATGCTCGGCAAACAGCTTTAGCGCATAATCATAAGCGCGCCGCCCCGTTTCGGTTAGCGTAAAACTTCGCCCTTTACGCTCTAGCAGCTCTTTATTTAAGTAGCTTTCCAACTTGCGTACATGCTGGCTTACGCCAGGCTGCGTCATTTCTAAGCGGTGAGCCGTTCGGGTAAAACTGCCTGTTTCCACTAACGTAATAAACGTACGAAAATATTGGGCGTTAAACATAGTAAAGAACCATTGTCTTTAGCAGCCATCCTTTTAAACAAGCCTCATAGTAGCACAGGGGCCAGCGTCGCCGTTGCGCCACTGTACCGGCTGCCCGAGCATGATAGACTGCCAACAGCACTCAAACGACCAGGGACAGCCCCACTAATGACCGCAACCGTTCAACCCCGCGCCACCCTTTCCAGCATTATTTCCCCTGAAGGAAGCCTTGAAGTACTTTCTCAGCATGAAGTTAATCGGCTTCATAGCACCTCTCAAAGTGGCCTTCATGATCTGCTCCGGCGCTGCGCATTAGCGGTTTTAAATTGCGGGAACCCAAGCGACGATAGTTTGGCAATTTTAGAAGCCTATAAAGATTTTGATATCGAAGTATTGCAACAAGACCGCGGCATTCGCTTAAAGCTGACTAACGCGCCAGCGGAAGCGTTTGTAGATGGTCGTATGATTCGCGGTATCCGCGAACATCTCTCTTCGATCATTCGCGATATTGTTTACGTCTATAACGAAATTCAACACCACAACCGTTTTGACCTTAGTACAGGCGAAGGCACCACCAATGCGGTCTTCCATATTCTGCGCAAAGCGGGCACGTTAAAACCCGGTCGCGATCCCAGCTTGGTAGTTTGTTGGGGTGGCCACTCTATTTCCCGTGAAGAGTACGAGTACACCAAAGACGTGGGCTATCACTTAGGCCTGCGTGATTTAGATATCTGCACCGGCTGTGGGCCTGGGGCCATGAAGGGCCCAATGAAAGGGGCAAACGTCGCTCATGCTAAACAGCGCCGTACTGAGGGCCGCTACTTAGGCATTTCCGAACCCGGCATTATCGCCGCCGAAGCGCCCAACCCCATCGTTAATGAATTGGTGGTGATGCCGGATATAGAGAAACGCTTGGAAGCATTTGTCCGCCTCGGCCACGGCATTATCGTATTCCCTGGCGGTGTTGGTACCGCGGAAGAGATTCTCTATTTATTGGGTATTTTGCTGCACCCTAGCAACAAAGATATTCCCTTCCCGTTAATTTTCACTGGCCCTGCCGATTCCGCCGCCTACTTTCAGAAAATTGATGAATTCCTGGTCTACACCCTCGGCGAAGACATTCGTCGCTACTACACGATTATTACCGGCGACCCCGTTGCGGTAGCGCGCACCATGCGCCATGGCATCGACGAAATCGCTGAATTCCGACGTACGCACCAGGATGCGTTCTATTACAACTGGCGGTTAACCATCGCACGTGAATTTCAGGCCACTTTCGAGCCCACCCACGAGGCAATGCGTTCACTAGCGCTCCACCGCCAACAGCCTACCCACGAGCTTGCGGCCAACCTACGCCGCGCGTTCTCAGGGATTGTGGCGGGGAACGTAAAAGAGCCCGGCATTCGCGCTATCAAAGCCCATGGCCCTTTTGTGCTTACTGCTGAACCCGAGCTGATGCAGCGGTTGGATGAGCTTTTAACCTCCTTTGTAGCACAAGGACGCATGAAGCTAGACGGACAGCCGTACACGCCCTGCTACGTTCTTCAATAGCAGTCATCATCGATATAAGCTGGGGCGCCTTTATGTTGATCGCGTTAATGACGCTATTAGCCGCGGGTATCGTTAAAGGCGCTATTGGCTCGGGTGTCCCGGTCATCGTCGTGCCCGTACTCACGATGCTCTACGATGTGCAGCTCGCTATTGCGGTTCTGGTTGCACCCAATCTGGTAAGCAATGCCTTACAGGTATGGCAGTATCGGCAACACTTACTGCCGTTACGTTTCCTGGCCCTATTTTCTGTCGCAGGTGGCCTGGGCATAGTGCTGGGAACATGGGGGCTGGTGGTGCTGTCAGCAGAGCTACTCTCTATGGGTGTGGCGAGCGCGATTGTGCTGTATCTGGCTATTAAAGTGGCAAGACGCCGTGTGGCTCTGCCATTTAATGTCGCAGAGCGAATAGTGATACCCGCGGGGTTACTGGCTGGCGTATTGCAAGGCGCCGCAGGCATGTCAGCCCCCGCCTCGGTGACGTTTCTCAACGCCATGCAACTGGAACGCCGCGTCTTCATCGGCTCCATTTCTGTCTTTTTTGTTGCCATTACCAGCGTGCAAATACCTGCACTTTTAAGCGCAGGCATTTTAACGTTAGAGCGCTCGCTATACAGCGTTGTTGCCTTGATCATTATCGTGGTCGCCATGCCACTCGGCGCGAAGCTGGGCAAGCGCCTGCCCCATCGCTGGTTTGATAATCTGATCATGCTGCTGCTGGCGGGTATCGCTTGCAAAATTTTTATCGATGCCTGGTTGGCCGCTTAAAGGCTCCTCGCTGTCATTTCGCTCTGAGTAAGACAAAATAGGGAACCATTGCAGATAAAAAAGGCCTGAATAGCTACACTTAGAAGCCTTACCTCACGATCACCCATTGAAAGGAACTCAATATGTCGATGATTAATCAGTTAAAAGATGTAAATACCAAAGATTTTGCCAAGCACTGTTATGAAAGCAGCAGCGTAGAAAAACTCCGTGCTGCGTCTGAAGGCAGCCCCGACCATGATGAAATGGAGCATTGGGGGATTTCTGAAGGTCAGTGGGAAGAAGCGATTGTAGCTGCCCTGGCGGATCATGAAGCCAAAGAGTAAACCAAGAACGCCTTAATGACGTTAGTGTGTAACCAGTGCGCCCTACCGGGTAATCGGTAGGGCGCACTGTTTTTTGTGTATTTTAACCCCTGCTTTTAGCACGCTTAACTGGCTTACTTACTACGCCCCTAATCCGCCTGGGAAAGCGCAACACCACCATACTCCTCGCGAAGGCGCTCAAGCCTTGTTACTTCACTTTCGCTCAGATCCGGAGATGCCCATAGGGGTTGTTCGTCAGCACCGCGCAGACCTTCCAAGGTGACCGTCAGCGCTGCATTGCTAGGTATTTGAGTATCTCCCCACGGGCCGAAACGGTTGGGAGCAAGACTCCACTCCAGCGTTTCTCCTGGCTCGATTCCCCCCGCAACAACGTAGTAAAACGATTCATCAACCCAGGGTACAGAGCGATCAGGACTAGTCACCACGCCTCTCAGTAAAAGCTCGGATACAACCTGGTCAGTTCCATTGGTGACCTTAATATCTATGACGGGCTCAGGAGCACCATAGGGGCTCTGACCCATGTAGTAGCGAGCCTGATCAATGCTGAACCGCGCCATCTGCTGCTGGTCATTGTCAGCGTTGGCCTGCTTCTCTTCCAACCGTTTTAACGTACGAATTGCCTGCTCACGCTCACGTGACCGCCGCTCGCGAAGAATCTGGTCGGCTCGATGAATAACCTGATCGCCGGTTAATCCGTTCATTTGCGCATTGGCAGACTCAGCAATCTCAGCCGCATTCATGCGGTGTGGATTGAGAATATCGAGCCCGTCGAATGTCGATGCGGTGGCAATGATGATCAGTGCCTGATCAAAATCATCGCGCTTATAGCTAGGCAGTGAGTTACGCACTTCTTCGACCGAGACAACTGACGCAGGCATGGAGCTGGTGTCAATTTTGGGATCGGAGCAACCCGCCACCATGAGTAATGATAGCGCTATTGCAGACAGCCTCAGCAGGCTCCACATAGACTCACCTCAATACAAAAAAGATAAAAAAATTGCTGAGGAGCTTAACCGAAAGTACCAATGACCACTACCCCTTGATACCGTCGAGCTGGTTTGTTCACTAACCCCAGTGGTAATCCACCCTCGCTTTATCTTTACTGCTAGATTTGAATCAGATAGCTGACAATCAAAGCCGAATGCCGACCAGCCAAAAAGCAGATAATGTGGTTGCTTGACTGCCCAAGGTTGTCTTTTGACTTACGCTGATTTAAAACCAAGCTGATTTAAATCCTAACAATTTTATAAAAAAGGAGCACTAAGATGCTAAGAATTGGTTTTATAGGCCTTGGCTTAATGGGCCAAGGTATGGCTGAAAACCTGATAAAACATAAATTCCCGTTAACGATTATGGCGCATCGAAATCGCGCGCCTGTGGAAGCACTATGCCAGTTAGGGGCAAACGAGGTGGGAACACCCGCTGAAGTGGCCTCACAAAGTGAGCTGGTTTTTGTTTGCGTCAGTACCAGTGAGCAAATGGAAGCCATCACGTTAGGCACTGAAGGCCTGCTATCCGGCGCGAAGCCTGGGTTGATTATCGTCGATTGCTCGACATCGTTACCTGAATCTACACAACGGTTATCCGCGAATATCGAAGCCGCAGGCTGCCACATGTTGGACGCCCCATTAGCAAGAACGCCAAAGGAGGCCCGGGAAGGACGGCTCAATGTCATGGTGGGCGGCAGTAAAACAGTAGTCGGCCAAGCACGGCCAGCCATAGAAGCCTTCGCTGAAAATATATTTCATGTGGGTGAGCTAGGTTCCGCGCACAAACTCAAACTGATCAACAACTATCTATCGCTTGGAGCCGCTGCCCTGGCAGCTGAAGCGGCGGCGATGGCGGCAAACATGGATGTTGATCAACGCAAATTATATGAAGTGTGCTCACAAGGCGGCGCTAACAGCGCGATGTTCAACGCAGTTATGCCCTGGGTTCTTGAAGCAGATGAAACACGTTTGCGCTTTAGCCTGGGTAATGCCGGTAAGGACATGGGGTATTTAAGCGAAACGATCGCAGCATCTGGTTTTGATAGCATGATGCTGCCAGCCTTGCGCGAGGTGTTAAAACAAGCTGAACAGGCGCTGGGTAAGGATCAGTATGTCCCTCGGCTATACGACGCCAGTATGCTGCGTAATGAACAAAATCATTAAGTCCCGTCCCTTGACGTCTGCTGATTAAAAGCAGGCACAACATCGGCGTGGCGACTTCACCTCAGTGAAAATCGCCCGTCGATGTTTTGGAAAGCAGTGTTTGTGAAAGTAATGTTGTTGAAAGCAACGCGGTTGATCAATACGTTCCCGGGTAACTGCCACCATCAAGCAGTATATTTTGACCGGTCATATAGCCAGCCTGGGCGCTACACAGAAAAGCACAGAAGGCGCCAAACTCTTCAGCGGTACCAAAGCGCTGGGAAGGGACTTTTTGACGAAAAGATTCGCGCACATTCTCGTACTCCTGACCAGACGATTGTGCGACACCTTGCTGAGTGTTTTTTAAACGATCAGTATCAAAAGAGCCAGGCAACAAATTATTAATGGTCACGTTGCGCCCAGCAAGCTGAGGCTGGCGGGCCAACCCCGCTATAAACCCCGTCAATCCACTACGAGCCCCATTGGATAGTCCTAAAATATCGATGGGTGCTTTGACTGCTGCGGAGGTGATGTTAATCACTCGACCAAAGCCTCGCTCCGCCATTGCATCAACCGTTGCTTTGATGAGTTCAATAGGCGTCACCATGTTGACATCGACAGCGTCTAACCAATCCTGGCGTGACCAATCTCGAAAGTCCCCGGGTGGCGGGCCACCTGCATTGTTAATCAATATATCTATTTGTGGGCACGCGGCTAACGCCGCTTTACGTGTCTTTTCTTGTGAAATATCTCCCGCCACGGTGAGTACCGTTATATCGGGGTTCATTTGTCGTAAATGTGCCGCCGTTTCTTCCAACACCTGAGCGGTACGTGCGTTGATGACGACATTCACCCCCTCCATCACCAAGGCCTCTGCACACCCTTTTCCAAGACCTTTACTCGCGGCACAGACTAATGCCCACCGACCTGCAATTCCCAGTTCCATTTTCTGCTCCTAATTCGCCAGCGTTCAACTTAAGGGTTCTTAGAGGGATTGCTCAAGCATCCACTGATAATCCTGTTCACTTGCAATGCGCGGATTCGTTTTATGAGTGTGATCAGCCAAGGCGCCTTTAATAATTCGGGGGAATAACGCTTGAGAGACGTCTAATTCCGCTAACCCCATGGGTAAATCGAGACGCCTACTCATATCTTTAATAGCCGGACCAATATCAGCGGGGCTAGTGAGCTGCATCGTCTGAGCGATGCGCTCGAGCTTTTGCTCATGCTTTACAGAATCGCAGCTGGAATTGAACTCAATCACCGCGGGCAGGAAAATGGCGTTGAGCGTGCCGTGGTGAAGGCGCGGATTAATACCGCCTAACGAATGACTCAAACTGTGTACGCAGCCTAATCCCTTCTGAAAGGCCATCGCCCCCTGCATCGAAGCACTCATCATATTCATGCGAGCCTCACGATCGCCTGGGTTTCGCGTCGCCTGCTCAATATTCAGCCAGCCGCGGCGCAGTCCATCCAACGCGATGCCGTCAGCAGGCGGATTGAAAGCCGCCGACATAAACGTTTCAAGGCAATGGGATAAGGCGTCCATCCCCGTGGCTGCCGTCATTTGAGCGGGCAGACTCATGGTTAATTCAGGGTCACAGATGGCGGATTTAGGAACCAGGTGGGGGGATAACAGACCTACTTTACGTCCATCTTCGAGTATTAGAATGGCGCCGCGGCCAACTTCACTCCCGGTACCTGCGGTCGTCGGAATAGCGATGACCGGTGCCGTTGCAGTGGTAATTCGTTCTGAGCCACCCTCGACCACAGCAAAGGACTTCAAAGAGCCTTCATGGGTACCGCAAATAGCCACGCCTTTAGCGAGGTCAATGGAGGAGCCGCCCCCAATGGCAATGATGCCATCGAAACCACCCTCTCGGTATTGGGCAGTCGCCTCCAGCACGGCGGTTTCATTGGGATTAGGAGGCGTTTGATCATAAATGGCGGGATTAGGCTCACGCAGGTGTTTCAGTACTTGATCGACAATGCCCGCGGCCCTGACACCTTCATCGGTAACTACCATTGGATGTCGAATACCCAGGCGGTCGCACTCCTGCTGAAGTAACGAGGCGGCCCCAAAATCAAACTGGATTTGCGTTACATAATTGATTATTGCCATTTTACTACCTTTAGAATTGTTAGTGTTTTTAAGTAATAACCCACTCTTGCACGCCAAACAAGCCTGTGTAAAAGACGCCTTTAGCCTACGTTACTAAGAGCAATCCCGATAAATCCCGCTTTATTAAGCTCAAAAAGGAACGTCAAAATTGAACTAAAGTCTACAAAATATGATTATTGAACACAATGGTCGTTAATGCTAGATTTGTTTTGCCACCCTACAAATACACAAAAAAATCGAGGCTCACATGAAAGCTACCAACAAAACAAAATCCCTCAAGCGCCTTACTGCCCTGCTCCTGCTGACGGCTTCCAGCTCAGTGCTGGCGGCTTACCCAGAAAAACCCATCACTATCATCGTTCCCTGGGCCGCTGGTGGCGGCACCGATGCGACAGCACGCACCATTGCCGCCGCGCTGGAAGAACAATTGGGCCAAACGGTGAATGTGGTTAACCGTACCGGTGGTAGCGGCGTGGTAGGCCACAGTGCCATGGCAAGTGCAAAACCGGATGGTTACACCTTGGGCTTAGCCACCGGTGAGCTCAATATGATGCACTGGCAAGGCCTCACTGAACTCACCTATGAAGATTTCACCCCGATTGGCCAGATCAACTTTGATTACGCCGGTATTCAAGTAGCTGCTGATGCCCCGTTTGAATCAGTTCAGGATTTAGTTGATGCCATTGCAGAAGAGCCTATGGGCACCTTTAAGGCTTCTGGTACCGGTCAAGGTGGGGTATGGCACCTCGCTTTTGCCGGTTTCTTGATGGATCAGGGCCTTGAAGCCAACCGCGTTACCTGGATCCCCAGCCAGGGCGCAGCTCCGGCCATGACGGAACTCGCCGCCGGTGGTATCGATATTGTGCCAAGCTCTGTTCCCGAAGGGCGTTCAATGATTGAAGCAGGTCGCGCTAAAAGCCTTGGCGTAATGTCACCTGAGCGCATTAACAGCTTCCCCGATGTACCCACCATTAATGAAGCCATCGGAAGCGATTATCTCGTTGGTGAATGGCGCGGTATTACTGGCCCCAAAGGTATGGATGAAGAGATCGTAGCGACCCTTGAGGAAGCGCTAGAGGCCGCCTACAACAGCGATACTTATCAAGACTTTATGGCTAAACAAGGCTTTGGCACCGAATGGCGGAATGCCGAAGAGTTTGGTGAGCTAATGGTCGAAATGGATGCGGTGTATGGCGAAATTGTTAAGAACGTTGGGCTGAGTCAATAAGGGGAAAAGCAAAATGAGAGATCTCCTTTTGGGGCTAGCCTTCATGCTGCTTGGCGCCGTGGTGTTAACTGTCGCTAGCCAGTACCCAACAATGGCAAGTCTTCAATATGGTCCATCTCTGTTTCCCTCCCTCATTGGGGGAGGGTTTCTCATAGGAGGACTGGTACTTTCGGCCACTCAGCTACCGACGCTAAAACGCCAAATGTCTAGCTCAGAGGCTAACGCTGGGAAGATGTTCGACTTACGCTCCATTCTTGTCTCACTTCTCCCCTGTGCACTGATTATATTTTATATATTCGCTAGCGAGTTCCTGGGCGCGGCCCTTTGCTTGGGCATCATTATGTTCGTGCTCATGCTGGTGAGAAAAACCTCCCTTCCCTTAGCACTGCTTGTCTCCCTTATCGCGTCGCTCATCATCTATTTCCTATTCTCGCGATACCTGCTGATCCCCCTTCCTGAAGGGCTCATGAATTTTTGGGGTTAGATTATGGAAGCTTTTCTGTTAGGGCTGCAGCTCGTTTTCAATATAGAAACCATGCTGGTGATTTTTGCAGCTGCTATCTTCGGTGTGTTCGTCGGGGCTGTGCCAGGGCTAACGGCCACGATGGCGGTCGCGCTATTGGTACCCATCACTTTCTACATGGACCCCACCCCAGCCATCGCCGCCATCGTCACTACATCGGCCATGGCTATCTTCGCTGGGGATATTCCCGCCACCTATTTGAACATTCCCGGAACGCCCTCTTCGGCTGCCTATGTCGCCGATTCGCATCTGTTGGCGCACAAAGGCCGTGCCAGAGAAACACTGGGCATGAACTTGATCTGTTCCGTGTTCGGCGGTTTATTCGGGACATTAATCCTGGTCTTTGTTTCTCCTTCATTGGCTGAAGTAGCGCTCCAGTTTAGTTCTTTTGAGTACTTCTGGTTGGCACTACTGGGGTTAAGTTGCTCGATCTTTATCGCCATTGGATCCAGGGTTAAAGCCTTTCTCTCTTTAATGATTGGTTTACTACTCTCGACGGTCGGCCTGGATATGATGAGCGGCGCCCCCCCGCTTCACCTTTGGTATTCCCGACTTAATGGGCGGCATCAATTTCATTCCGGTGATGATTGGTATGTTCGCACTCAATGAACTCATGCTGTTTTATGGTTCGCGCAATGAGGGAAGAGAACTGCCATCGTTATCCAAAGATAGCGTTTTTAAGCAGGCTCCCAAGCATGTAAAGGCTTATTGGCCGAACATGATACGTGGCAGCTCCATAGGAACACTGATTGGCGCGCTACCCGGTGCGGGTGCGGACATTGCGGCTTGGATCTCTTATGCCGTTGGCAAAAGCCGCTCTAAACAGAAGCAGGATTATGGTACCGGACATATCGAAGGCATTGTCGATGCAAGCTCTGCCAATAACTCAGGTATTAGCGGTGCTTGGGTGCCAGCCTTGGTATTCGGCATTCCAGGTGATTCGATAACCGCCATTGTTATCGGCGTGCTCTACATGAAAGGCATGAACCCAGGCCCTACCATCTTTATGGATGGCACAGGCTTGATCTATGCCCTTTTCATCGTGTTCTTTCTTGCCAATTTAATCATGCTACCGATTGGCTACGCGGCAATAAAATCTGCCAAAGTGTTCATCTTGACGCCCCGCAAGATTCTTATGCCGATCATTTTGTGCTTCTGTCTCGTCGGCGCTTTCTCTATCAACAACTCGATCACTGATGTCTGGATAATGCTCCTTATAGGTTTTATCGCCTCCATCCTGGCCCGGTGTGATTTCCCCATGGCGCCGGCGATTCTTGGTTTAGTGCTGGGAACGACACTGGAAAATAGTTTTATGAGCTCGATGCTCAAAAGCAATGGCGATCTGCTGAGCTTCTTTTCGCGCCCCATTAGTGCAGGCTTAGGTGCACTCGTAATTTTGCTATGGCTCTCGCCTTTATTAGCCATGGCCTATAAAAACTCAAAAACAATCGCCACAACAAAGCGCCGAGGATTTCATGAAACGCTATACAAAAGCTTGGTTGGACGAGGTACTGGTTAGCCTATTCATGGAGGCCGGCGCCTCTCGTGAAGTGAGTGAAACGACCAGCCGCATCCTTATTGAAGGGGATTTGCTAGGTCATCACACCCATGGCATAAAACTGGCTAACGGCTACTTAAGAGATTTGAAATCGGGGCATGCAAGCGGTGATCACACCGCGATGACCTCTAAAGAGATCAGCTCCGTCGCGACCCTTGTTGATGGCCACTATATTCTTGGCCCCTATTTAGTGCAAAAAGCGCTGGAACGCAGCGCTGCGGCGGCGAGAGAGTCTGGGATTGGTATTGTGAGTATCAAACGCTCACACCACATCGCTTGCTTGGCGTCGTACTTGCAGCCTTTCGTCGAGCAAGGCTTGATGCCGATCATTATGACCTCGGATCCAGCGGTTAAATCAGTGGCGCCATTTGGCGGTCTTTCACCGGTTTACACTCCCAACCCCATTGCAATGGGCATACCCAGCCGCGTTCAACCGATCATGATGGATGTCAGTATGTCCACCGTCACCAACGGTAGTGTCGGTAAAGCCCATGCTGAGAAAAAGAAAATGGCGCACCCTGTCATCCTGACAAATACGGGTGTTGCTAGCGACGATCCAGCGGATTTTTTCAGCGACCCACAGGGTAGTATCCTGCCGCTCGGCGGCCAGGAGTTCGGTCATAAAGGGTTTGCAATGGGGTTGATGGTCGAAGCCCTGACCTCGGCATTAGGCGGTTTTGGGCGTAAAGACGAGCCCAGCGGTTGGGGAGCCTCTGTCACGGTGATGGTGATTGACCCCGCACTTTTCGCAGGAACAGATGCGTTCCTCGATGAAACAGATCATCTAGTTAACGCATGTCTGAGCGCGTCCCCCGTTGATCAACAGCACCCCGTGCGTATGCCTGGCCAAGCGGGACTCAGCCGACGTGAGGAGTATCTCGATCAGGGTATTCCGCTGCCTAACGATGTCGTAGCAGAGCTGCAAAAGGCGATTGATGACTCGTCCCTGAAAAACGCCAAATAGAAGGAACAAAAACAACGTAAAGGCGACACGCATTATGAAAGACAAGCAGATAACAGTAGGCTTTATTGGCACCGGCATTATGGGTGGCCCGATGGCCGCAAATCTTGCCAAGGCAGGCCATCGAGTGCGCGCCTGGAATCGCAGCCCTGACAAAGCGCAAGCGCTTGCCTCAATAGGGGTAGCGGTAAGCGAAACTTTTCAGCATGCGGCTGAGCAGGCAGACGTTGTGGTGGTCATGCTCAGCTCAGGCCCTGTCTGCGATGAGGTGATCCTCGGCCCCAACGGTCTATTAGCAGCCATGAAGCCGCAAAGCACCCTGGTGGTGATGAGTTCGATCCCGGTTGAGACAGCACAGCAGCAAGCCAAAGCCGCCGCTGAGCGTGGGATTGGTTATCTTGACGCGCCCGTGTCAGGAGGGGAACAAGGCGCCAAGAATGCCACGTTAGCGATTATGGTCGGCGGTGAAGAGATAACCTTTGAACGGATCAGTGCACTACTTAACGTAATGGGTAACCCCGTCCATGTCGGCCCTGCGGGTACCGGTCAACTGGCCAAGTTAGCCAATCAATTGATCGTCGCCAATACCATCGCCACCGTCTCGGAAGCGGTGCTTCTCGCAGAGCGCGGCGGTGCCGATCCGGCCAAGGTACGCGAAGCGCTGTTAGGCGGATTTGCCGATTCAACTATCTTGCGCGCCCATGCGCCCCGTATGATTGCCAATGACTTCGCCCCAGGCGGCCCGGCTAAATGGCAGCTTAAAGATACCCAAACCGCTATTGCGCTCGCCAAAGAGTTATCGCTAGAACTACCGGTAACATCACTGGTTAACAGCTTGTTCACGGACCTTGTTGCCCATGGTGACGGTGAGCTCGACCATAGTGCCTTGATACGAGAGCTCCGGCGTAGAAACGAGATGCCCGTTGATTAACCAGGTACACAATCGTTAGCGCAAATAATCGGGAATTTCGAGCACGCCGTGGTCATGAAAATCGCTGAGACGCTCTTGAACCTTAGCTTCTGAGCCAGCCAAATGAGCCGAGAGCGCTTGGCTGGCCTTCTCACCCTCTTTCTTGCGCATGCTAGCGAAAATCTTCAAATGATCATGAAAAAAGGGATCTGTGTCTGGGAGTGCCATGTTTGAGCCAAGCAGATGCTTACTCATTAACAGGACAGGATGCGTGCGTCGCAGCATGTCAAAAATTTCTTGGTTGCCACCCATACTCACGGTTCGATAGTGCAAGTCGCTTTCAAGTTCATCCAGTGTAGCGGCCTCGATATTAGGATACTTCTCGGCCGTATGTTCAAGCTTCTCAATAAAATGGTCGATTTCGTGCTCAGGCATCATCAGGGTAGCCCTCGCTATCATAAAGGGCTCAAGCTGTCGACGCGCTTCATACAGATTATGCAGACGCTCATTGTCTAGCGGCACAATGGACCAACTGGTGTATTTAACCTTCTCCACCACTCCAATGGACTGCAGATAGAGCAGAATACGGTGCGTAATCGTACGGCTGACACTGTATTTTCTTGCCAGTTGGAGCTCATTGAGTTCGAACCTGCCCTTCATCGAACTCAAGACAACGTCATGTTCGACAACATCGGCAATAGCGCGCCAAGTGTCCGTGCGCTCAATTTTGGCATCCTCGCCCAACGCACGAAAATCGGCCATGGTGAGACTTCGCCTGATAGGCTCCCCGGCCGTGGCCCCGACCAAATATCCACGGCCATCAAAACGACAAATTAACTGCTCTTCATGCAAACGCCCTAATGTCTGACGAACAGGAGAACGGCTCATCGCAAATATTTCTGCAATATTGCCTTCGAGTAGTACTAAACCTGACTCAAGATGGCCACTTTGTATACTTCGCTTAAGCGCCTCATACAGCTGATCTTTCAACGATTGCGACATTCAGCAACTCATTACGTAGTCATAAGTTAAGGGACTATTATATAGTGGCTATAGCGCTGTTATGTAACAGCGCCCACCATCCACGGCACAAATTCATTGTTACCATAGCCCAGCTCTTCACTGGCACTCTGCTCGCCTGAAGCAATCGCAATTATCTTTTCAAATATATGCTCACCCACTTCTTCTACGCTGGCGGTACCATCCACAATGGTGCCACAGTTAATATCCATATCTTCGAGAATGCTTTCATACATCTGCGTATTCGTCGCCAGTTTAATACACGGCGCGGGTTTAAACCCAGAGACAGAGCCGCGCCCAGTGGTAAAGCAGACGACGGTTGCGCCCGAGGCAATCTGACCCGTCACGGATACTGGATCATAGCCGGGGCTATCCATAAAATTAAAACCTGGCTCTTTCAGCGGTTGGGCATACTCAAGCACATCATTAAGGCTTGAGGAGCCACTCTTAGCGACAGCGCCCAGCGATTTTTCAAGAATAGTGGACAAGCCCCCTGCTTTATTTCCAGGTGAAGGATTATTGTTTAATTCAGCACCATTGATCTGCGTGTAGTGCTTCCACCACTCGATCCTTTCAAGCAACTTACGCGCAACGTCTTCATTGATGGCTCTATCTAGCAGCAAATGCTCGGCACCATAGATTTCAGGTGTTTCACTCAATATAACGCTACCGCCATGCTGGACGATAAGATCCGCTGCATGGCCCAGGGCTGGGTTAGCAGTAATGCCCGAATAACCGTCTGACCCTCCACACTGCAGTGCCACGGTAAGATGGCTTAGCGGGGCTGGGCGCCTCTCGGCATGGCGATAGTCATTGGACATTTGACGAATTTTTTCTGACGCCTTCTCAATACTAGCTCGGGTACCACCGGCGCTCTGAATATTAAAATAAAAGATTCTTGATGTATCTGTAAGACCGTATTTTTCAACCAGTTGCTTAACTTGATTTGCTTCGCAACCTAAACCAATAATCAGCACAAAAGCAAAATTCGGGTTAATCGCATAGCCATTTAATACCCGCTCGAGGAAAGCAAAGCCTTCAGACTCCGTATTCATCGCACAGCCAGAACCATGGGTAACCGGCACAACGCCATCAAACCCTAACGCCTCAAACTCACCGCTTGCATTAAGGCGCTCTGCCACCACTTTTGAGACCGTAGCAGAACAATTAACAGTGGAAAGAATACCGATATAATTGCGGGTACCTACTTGTCCATTTGCACGATGATAGCCATTAAAGGTGCGCTGACTGCCAGTCACCGCTGTTCTGGGCGCTGGCTTGAAATGCTCCAGTGATGTGTCACGTTCCAACATCACAATATTGTGCGTATGAACGTGCGCACCCACCTCGATACGCTGGGTGGCCAAACCAATAATCTGACCATATTTGAAGATAGGCTGTTCTGGCTCAATAACACTTAACGCAACCTTATGACCAGCATCGATGTTCTCCTGTGCGGGGTGCTGATCATCATCAATGGGATACCCTTTAGGAACCGCCCTGCTCGCTACGCCAACGTTGTCATGGTGATGCAACCTAATGACCGCAGGTACACTATTAATTAGCTCCATTATTTTCTCCATCAGCGTCTTAGACGTTTGCAAATCACTCAGTACCCCGCCATCAGCCCTTTCACCAGCGCGTTTAGAATTGTTGTACTGGGCATATTATACTATCGTCGAGTTTAATGATCATTGTGTGCAATATTCAATCAAGCTCAGTTTACTGACTCTCAAAGCGCATGTCGATAGTTATACAATAAAGTGAGGAAAACACTGGAATGAGTGTATAACCGCCTTTAAAAGAGGGGTAACGCAAGACCAGCTCAAATCAACAGCCATGGCAATGCTGACATTGCGCAGTTAACTGGCGAGTAAGCGTAAACGGACAGGAACTCAGCGGAGAGGAGCGCGTCAAATATTTGTACAATTACCAGCCGGTCTTGAATGCTTAGGCTATAGTCCCAATATAGTGATTTATACGCCAACGCAATTGGAACCAGGAGGTTCACATGAGGAAATGGATTATAATGGCCCTCGCAAACTGGCTGCGTAAGCCAGCTAATCGCCAGAAAGCCAAGGATGCTTGGAGCGGGTTTCGTGGTCGTAGTGGCGCGAAGCGGACATCTCAACACCCACAGGCGACACCGCGGGATACATCAGCCAAACGTCCCGGCGAGACCTTTGATAACCAACCTTAATCTCAAAATATCTGATCATCATACGCCGTTAAAATAAGCAGCCCCTTCCGCATGCGGATTAATTGTTTTCAAAAGCCCCGTTGGCAACACCAGCGGGGCTTTCAATCAGGGAGGGTTTAAATGCAGGCGTTAAACCTAGCCGTCCAGCGTTTATAGCCGCTCGCTGCTAGCCTGTAATGTGCCCCACTGGAGCTTATTGCCCCGTAACGGTTACGCTACACTCGACGTTTAGATTTCATGACTGAAGGATAGCCGTACTCATGTTGGGATTCCTGCAGGGATTTTCTTATGGCCTTTTTATGACCTGCCTGCCTTGGCTGCTGGTCGGCCTCTTCAATCCTGCTCTGGCACTTCCAGAAACAACGCATAGTCGACTGCAGGTAATTGTCCGCTACTGTTTGATCGTTCCCTCTTTTAGCATGCTGCTGTGGCTCACCTCTCTATGGGGCGGTTTCAGCCCCAGTCTTCTGGGTTGGCTAGCGGGCCTCATCGCCATTCCTGTGGCGCTGCCCGTTGAGCGGACACTGCGTGGCTGGCTGGCTCACCGTCGCGAGCGGCGCCTGCAGGTTCAACGAGCAGCCGAGGCTCAACATCGCCGTGCTAAAGAGGAGCGCAACGCCTATGAAGCAGGTGTATCGGTACTTGATCCGGCAAGGCCACCGGTGGGAGCAGATGACTTAGTGCTGGCAATGTGCCAGGCCAAGCAGCGCCTGCTCGATGTGCATCGACCCGACCTTGCGATATTTTCCGATCGCCTCTACAGCCGCTACCGCCATGTAATGGATGTGCTGGGCGAGCGATTCAACACTGGCGAGCTTGCTTTTGAGCGCTCGCAGGGCCTGGTCACTCAGGTCTGTTTCGGCGCGGTGGATACGCTCACCACCATAGCGTCTCAAGCGCGAGGCGTGGTAAGCGTAGACGGCAACTATGTGCGAGGCCGACTAGAG
>AXCI01002268.1_pt1 | contig 19239 bp, 23 predicted proteins | sample 182571 | NCBI WGS metagenome assembly AXCI01 (sample SAMN02359225, study PRJNA218796) | groundwater metagenome | isolation source: Mt. Simon Sandstone pore water sample D5872 at 1.8km depth, Illinois-Basin... | place: USA: Decatur, Illinois | collected 2009-05 | reverse complement strand
TCCAACAAATGACGCCCCGTGATACTACGTTGTTACCTGCACTGCAGCCCGCGACGCAGGTGGCCCTTGTCGATGCTCTGGTTGAGCAGGGCTGGTATGTGGGCCGTGAGGTGATTGATCTGCAGCTATGTGAGGCGCTAAATCAAGAGCTTCTTCATCGAGCGGCCTACAATGGCCTGGATGACGCAGGCATAGGCCGAGGCCAGCAGCACCTACTACGCAAAGATATTCGCGGTGACGCTATTCACTGGCTGGACCGTGAAAGCGCCGCTCAACGGCGTTACTTGGACGCCATGCGCGAGCTACAGCAAGCGCTTAACCACGCGCTGTTTTTGGGGCTGTTTGAGTATGAAGCCCACTTTGCCCACTACCCGCCTGGGGCGTTTTATCAGCGCCATGTGGATAGTTTCCGCGGTCGCGCCAACCGGGTGATCTCCACGGTGGGGTATTTAACACCGGATTGGCCTATCGATGGCGGCGGTGAAATGGTGATCTATGATCCAGACGACCCCAGCCATGAGGTCGCCCGCGTCATACCCGAAGCGGGCACTTTCGCCTGTTTCTTGTCTGAAACCACGCCTCACGAAGTGCTGCCCACGCGCTGCTCGCGAACCAGTATTGCGGGTTGGTTCAGGCGTAACGCATCACTGGGAGGCGTGCTTGATCCTGCGCGCTAATTCTTTTATTGGCCTTTTCCATAATGCTTTCAACCATTGTCTAAAGCGCTCTCTCAAGCACTTTGCTCAGACCTTATTAAGTCAACGGCACAATTTGTCCATTGGCCCGTTCAAGCACTTCACGTACTTGTTCGTAGTCTGCGCTGCCGGAGCCGCCCCCCATGTTGCTCAATGAGTCCGACAATCTCCAATAGTGACGCCATACCATAGGCGGTCTCATCCGTGGCCGTAAAGGCTTGGACGTACCCTCGCTCTTGGGCATCCCAGCCTACTTTAATCGGCGAATCGATAATATTGACCTGGGTGCCCACCGGCACGCGCCAGAATACCGACTCAATGTCCTCTGGGTGCATGCGGATACAGCCACGGCTGGCACGCATCCCAATACCGTCCGGCTGATTGGTGCCATGAATCAAGTAGCCAGGAATATCCAGCAGAATAGCGTATTGACCTAATGGGTTGTCAGCCCCCGGAGGGACGACGGCGGGCGCAGGATCGCCGCGCTCGGCGGCTTCGCGGCGAATCGACTCAGGCGGGTACCATGCCGGGTTTTCAAGCCGCATGGTGGTTTCCGTAATACCCAGCGGCGTGTTGTAAGCATCGCGTCCAATACCAATGGGGTAGGTCTCGACCCGCGGCGTTTCGCCCGCGGCTACCTCAGGGTAATAATAGAGGCGCAGCTCCGCTACGTTGATGACAATGCCGGTCCACGCCTCATCGGGCAAAATAAACTGCCCAGGGATCGTCACCTCGGTTCCCTCGCCCGGCACCCAGAGGCTGGTGTCGGGATTGGCCATGCGGATCTCTTCATAGCCGACGTTGTGCGCCCGAGCAATGTCCATCAATGTATCTTGATCGGTCGCAGTGACGGTATACACCTCACCCACCATGTTGCCCTGTTCCGGTAGCGGAAAGTGGCCTTTAGGCAGTTCGCTACTGTCAGCGACCGCGCTTGAGGCTAATAGCCATGCACCAAGCGCCATGCTGCTGACACAAGCTTTTTTTAAGCGTTGTACGTGGGAATACCGGGAAATCATCGTCAGGGCTTCTCCGTTGAGGCGGCCACGCCTATAAAAAACGAGCCATTGGGTAGGAATATGACGATTGGGCTGAGGCAGGTCAACTCGTCAGACTGCCGCAGGGCGACGCCAGACAAAGGCTTTAAGCGTCACGTAGGTAAGCACGACCTACTAAAAAGTTTTAGCAAATTGATTGTATTTCTTATCACAACGACTAATCTATTAATTATCCCAGCGCATTGAAGCGCAGGGAAGCGTTAATTACTCAAGCGTAATTAACACACTCAGGAGTAATAGCACTGGCTGTTAAATGCTGCCTTTCAGCACATTTAACAATTTTTTGCTATTGATTTATTTAGGCGGTTACGCGGAGTCGTTAAGCCCTAATAAAATCGCAAGGAGCAAGCAAAATGAAAATGATTAAACCCGCTATGTTAGGTACGCTCATGGTTCCGGCCGTCATGTTTGCCGCAGGCAGTGTCAGCGCCGAAGAAACCACCATGGAAGCGACCTACCTAACTGAAACGCCAGAAAACACCTTTCATGCAGACGCTCTGACCGGCAACCAGGTCAAAAGCAGCGTCGAAGATGACGAAGATATCGGCACCATTACTGATCTCGTCATTGATGAAGATGGCCAAATTAACGCTGTTGTTGTCGGCGTTGGTGGCTTCCTGGGAATAGGCGAGAAAAACGTCGCTATCGAATGGGACTCACTTGAACTGACCAAAGACGAAGATGGCGAAGATTACGTCATTACCGTTAATGCGTCGCAAGACGCGCTTGAAGCAGCTGAAGAGTATCATCGCGACTAATCAGTTGTAGCTGTTTAAATAAAAGCCTTGGCCATTGCCAAGGCTTTTTTGTTACTTTTAACTCACCGCTTTAAAATATCACTCACGCGTTAACGACGTTTTTATTGAACCGTTAATCAGGCCCACACACAGAAATCATGTGTGAACCATAACGCAGATTAGACTCAGCCTTTTAATTTAGCTGTCATGGTCACGTCGGCTTTCAGCACTTTGGAAACCGGGCAGTTGGCTTTCGCCGTTTCTGCTGCTTCTTGAAAAGCGGCATCGTCGGCGCCGCTAATCTCAGCCACGACGTCCAAGTGAATTTTAGAGATATCAAACCCTGCATCGCTCTGAGAGAGGGTCACTTTCGCGCTGGTTTCAATGGAATCCGCGGTGTAGCCTTTTTCGCCGAGTATCATTGAGAGGGCCATTGAAAAACAGCTGGCGTGGGCAGCGCCAATCAGCTCTTCCGGGTTGGTACCTTTCTCATCTTCAAAGCGCTTGCGGAAGGAGTAGTTAGCATCCAAAACGCCACTTTCGGTCGAAACGGTGCCTTTACCATCCTTGAGACCACCTTCCCAACGTGCGCTAGCTGTACGATCCATGAATAACTCCTTGTGTGTGCCAATATGCAAAGACATGTTGTCAAACAGTGCCCAACGGCATTTGCCGTCGACCACCCAACCAGCGTAGCTGATTTTTTGCCTCTCTGCTGAACCCTTGCTCTTTAGCGCTTTCTTCGGCTCTCTTTCAGCCGTAAGCTAGTTAGCTACCTAACAAGCATTTCTACGTTAATGTTAAGGAACCGCCATGTCGTCGGCTGATACGCTGCGCTTGATACTGCTCTCTTCACTATGGGGCCTTTCGTTTATTTTTATGCGCGTAGCGGCTCCCGAATTTGGCGCAGTGCCGCTAGTGCTGGTGCGCATGGGGGTTGGCGCCCTACTGCTCATGCCGCTGCTGGTCAGCCTGCACTACCTGCGGCTAATCTGGCAGCATAAGGGTCCGCTGCTGCTGTTAGGTATCATTAATCATGTACTGCCTTTTTCACTGCTGGCCCTTGCCACCACGCGCCTTGAAGCGGGCTTCACCTCACTGCTTAACGCGACTACGCCGATTTTCACTGCGCTGATTGGCGCACTGTTTTTCGCCACCGCCATACAGCGCCAGCAGTACCTGGGCCTCGCCTTAGCACTGCTGGGGGTGTACGTGCTCTCTGCCGATCGGCTGGATTTTTCCCTGGGTGGCGACGGCTGGTTTATTTTGGCTGTTTTAGGCGCCACGTTCTGCTACGGCATTGCGGGCAATTACTCCAAAACGCGCCTAGGCCACCTGCCCACCCGTGTACTCGCCGCAGGCAGTAGCGCCATGTCAGCGTTAGTACTGTTCATTCCCGGCTTTCTGCTATGGCCCAGCGACCCTATCAGCCCTCTGGCGTGGGGCAACGCGCTGGCACTGGCTGGGCTAAGCACCACGCTGGCTTTTCTGCTCTACTTTAGTTTACTGACCAGCGCTGGCGCTACCGTCGCCTCGACGGTCACCTTTCTAGTCCCGGTGAGTGCGTTGGTGTGGGGTTATCTACTGCTCGGAGAGCGACTCAACGTGCAAATTATCGCAGGCATGGTACTAACTCTCATCGGCACTGCGATCGCCACGAAACTGCTACGCATCAAGCGTCGCGAGACGTCGCCGCCAGTCTATCCCCCACACGAATAGTGTTGCCGGAACCCTTGAGCAGCGTGGCGTTTTGGCCAAAGTGCGCGCCTTTCAGCGTCGGCTGAGTGTTGAGTTCTATCAAGGTTTTCAGTGGTTCTGCGGGGGCAGGCACTGCCGCGGTGTGCTGATCGATAGCCGTAATTTTGCAGCGCTTGCAGGGCTTTCGTAGCGCTAGCTGAAAGGCACCGTTTAGCTCGGAAAGCGATGTCCAACGATCTTCGTCCCACGCTGTCTCGCTCTCTACAACAATGTTCGGGCGAAAACGGTTCATGGGTATGGGCGCCTGCCCGCCCGCCACCAACGCTTGATTCAAGGCATCCAACGACGCTGAGGTGGTAATCAAAAACGGGTAACCATCGGCAAAATAAGTATGTGCTTTGCCCCCATCAAGAAAATCCTCTTCAACAGCACGGGTAAACTCGGTGGCAAAACGCACCAAGCTAAGCCCCTGGGCCTGCTCGCCCAGCGCGGCAACCAACCAGCGCGATACGTCTTCGCCCTCTGGCAGAGCCTTGCAGTGGTCGTTCCATACGCTGACCAGGCGTAAGTTTCCTTCTGGCTCGGCCAGCGGTACGTTCAGCGGTTCAACGCCGGGGTGTGATAGCACCAAGTGCGTGTCGGTAAGGGTGACTGCAATGGTGGCCAGCGCCGGTAGCTGACGCTGAGTAATAAAGCGTTGATGAGCGTCGACCAGCATCCAGCGACGATCCCACTCCAGCCCGTGCTCTTGCAGCACACTTTGCTCAACGCTAATGCCTTTTAGCGATTTAACGGGATAGAGGGTGAGTTGCGTAATCTTCACGGTGGCCTCGCGACGAGTAAAAAACCCCACTGTAGCCACTCCCGAGGATGATCGCTACTCGAAAGCGTGGTTTATAAAACGTAGCCTATAGCGTCATGCCTGTTTCAAGTCGATAGCCTAAATCCAGCACTTTCTGGGTCAGTGGCACACCTCGAATCCGCGCTAATAGCTCCCCCGCCGCCACTTCGCCAATGGCTTGTCGCGGGGTCACCACGCTGGCGAGGCGTGGCGTCATCACATGCCCCACATCGTGGCCATGGAAACCGGCCAAGGCGATCCGTTCAGGCACCTCAATACCCCGTCGCAGACACTCAAAATAAGCCCCCACGGCGACGTCGTCATTGGTACAGAACAGCCCATCTGCCGCAGGGTAGTCGGCTATCACCTGCTGCAGCAGCGCTGCACCCACGCTGTAAGAGGAGCGCTGGGTGCTTTGCAGGGTAACGGGCGTTAATCCATGCTCTTGCATGGCGCGACGGTAGCCCAGTTCACGCTGTCGGGTCCGCTCATCCAGACGTACCGCCAGATAGATCACCTGGCGTCGGCCGCGGCGTATCATCTCGCTCACCATGTCATAGGCGGCTTGAACATTATCGTAACCCACCGCCTGCTGCAGCGGTGGGCGGTGGGTGTCCATGATCTCTACGATGGGGATACCGGCGGTTTCCAGCATACGCAGGCTACGCGGCGTATGATCTCGATCACAAAGAATCACCCCATCGACGTTATAGGAGAGCAGGGACGCTAAACTGCGCTCCTCAAGCTCGGGGCTATAGCCATAATGAGAGAGCATGAGGTGATAGCCGGCCGGTTCCGTCAACGTTTCAATGCCCACGATGACATCGGCAAAGACCTGGTTGGTAAGCGACGGCACCAGCACCCCTATTGAGTGGCTGGTGGCACGGGAAAGTAAGTCGGGTGCGCGATTGGGAATATAGCCGATCTGTTCAGCCGTGGAGAAAATGCGCTCACGAAGACCTTCCGAGACCGTTTCAGGGTCACGCAGGCAGCGGCTAACCGTCATTTTGGTAGCCCCCACGTGATCGGCAATGTCCTGTAGGGTGGGGCGTTTTTTCTTCAAAGTAGGTGGCTGCCTTGTGCGACGTGGGCGCGTTAAGGCCTGCCCAAGAGACTTGGGCGGCCCTAGCAACTATGTCTTGCTAGTCACTAACTCTTGCTAGCAATTATTTTTGCTAGCAACTATCCCTTACTAGCCTGGTGACCGGCAGCGTGGCAGCAAATTGGGTAACGATCTGCATAGGCGACAAAGCAATCGAGACGCTAAACGCCTCCTCTTCCCCGGGAGGTTCCAAGTCGGCCAATTGACTGGCCAACATGGTATCGCCCTTAAAGAAGTGCCCTGGTCGGGTTTCCAAACGTTGCAGCAGCAGCTCCTGGGTACCCTCTAAATAGAGAATTTGTAGCGCTGTGTCGCCCTGGCGCAGGCGATCGCGGTAGCGCTTTTTCAACCCTGAACAGGCAATGACCAGCGATACATCCCTGGTCCGATACTCGGCGAACAGTGCCGCCAGCGTATCAAGCCACTCGCTCCGATCATCATCATTAAGCGGAATGCCGTTGGCCATTTTGGCGACATTGCGGGCGAATGGTAATCGTCACCGTCAATAAACGTCGCCCCTAGGGTTTGCGCCAACTGCCGGCCAATGTGCGACTTGCCAGAACCAGACACACCCATGACTAAAATACGGTGCGAGAGGGTCTTCACAGAAGCTCTCCTATTCATTTCCAAGCACCTTAATTGCCGCGCACGGCGGTAAGATCCGGCAGCCAGGTCACCACGCCCGGAAAGGCGATCAGGATAACCAGCACGACTAAGAGCGCCGCATAGTAAGGCAGCATGGCTTTGACTAACGACTCCATGGAGACTTTACCAACACCGCAGCCTACATAGAGGCAGGTACCCACCGGCGGGGTTAACAGCCCAATGCCCAATACAAACGCCATCAGCACGCCGAAGTAAGCGGCATCGACACCTACCGACGTCACGATCGGTGCCAGCATGGGTGCCATAATCACCATGGCCGGCGTTAAGTCCATGACGAACCCCACCAGCAGCAGTAACGTCGCCACGATCAACAGCAGCATAAACGGGTCTTGCGTGATCGACTGAACTTGGCTAACCAAGGTTTGCGGCACCATATTGATGGTCAAGAACCACGCGATCACCGTCGCAAATGCCAGCAGCATCATGACCATACCGGTCAGACGAGCAGTGCGAATCAGCATTCCCCCAAGCTCTTTGAGCTTGAACTCGCGGTAGACCACCAGCGAAATCGCCAGCGCATAAAGCAGAGCCGCCACGGCCGCCTCGGTGGCGGTAAATACGCCGCCAATAATACCGCCAATCACAATGACCGGAAGCACCAGCGCCAGCCACGCATCTTTAAAGGCTTTCCAGAGACGGTCCCAGCGGAACTGCTGCACGCCGCCGCCATCCTTTTTGGCAAGGATATAGGTGGTGACCATCAACGCAAAGCCAATCAGCAGGCCCGGGACAATACCGGCGATAAATAGACGACTAATCGAAGTTTCAGTAACGATGCCGTAGAGGATCAGCGGAATAGAGGGCGGAATAATGATCCCAATGACCGAAGATACCGTATTAATCGCGGTGGCGTTAGCGGCGCTATAGCCCTGCTCTTTCATCGATGGAATCATCATTGCGCCGGTAGCGGCAGTGTCGGCCACGGCTGATCCGCTGATGCCGCCAAAGAACATCGAACCGGTGATCGCCACCTGCCCTAGCCCACCGCGCATAAAGCCTACTAACGCGCCTGCAAGCTCCATCAATCGACGAGCAATACCGCCATTGCTCATTACCTCACCGACTAAAATAAAGAACGGAATAGCGAGCAGCGGAAAGCTGTTAACCCCGCGTATCGACTGCTCGATCATGATCGAGAGGGGAATATCGGAGAGTACTGCCATCACCAGCGCCGCCACCCCCAGTCCAAACGCAATGGGCAGCCCAATAACGATGGAGACCATCAGTATTGCCAGAAAAATCCATAGCATGATCAGTGCTCCCGCTCAGATTGACGAATAATGCTGAAGCTGACCCACATCCGCCAAGTCGAAACCACCGCAATAAAAATGACACACAGCACCAGCGACAGGCTGATAAAGCTCAGCGGCACATTCATAATCGCTGAACGCCCACTGGAACGTGACAACACTTGGTAGCCACCCCAAATCATTACCGCCATCAAACCGGTAATAATCAGGTGTTGAAGCAGATAGAGCATATGCGCCAGGCGCAGCGGTAAGCGCCTTACCAGCGCATCAACGGCAATGTGCTCGTAGCGGGAGAACGCCGCTGCGCCCCCGATAAACACCAGCCATATAAACAGCATGCGGGCCAACTCATCTGCCCAGGGCAAGGAGTAATTAAACAGCGCGCGCCCGACCACGTTGCAGGAAACAGACACGATCAGCGCCACTAAAATAGCGCCGATCAGATACTCCATGCCGAGGGTCAGCCAGCGGAACAGCGCCGGGCCTTGGCGAGTCTCGGTATCGATTTCTAATTGTTTGCGGTTAGGATCATCCAGATACACCGATGGATCTTCAATCGGGATTGGCTTTTTGGGGGGGTGTAGAGGAGAGTGACATAGGAACTCCAGGGGCACTGACACGTCGGGCAGGCTCGATGGCCTGCCTGGCGGTGCGCTAAACGTAAGGTTTAGTTGCTGCTCTCTTCAACGATTTTTTGAATGTCCGCGATGAGGTCTTCACCAATGCGCGGCGCCCACTCTGCATACACCGGCTGGGTGGCTTCCTGGAACGCGGCTAGCTGCTCGTCATCCAGGCGGGTAATTTCCATACCACGCTCTGCCAACTGCTCCCGCGACCAGTCGTCGTACTCAGCAGAGAGCTGAATTTCATATTCAGCGGACTGACGCGCCGCTTCCAGCACCAATTCTTGATACTCGGGCGCCATACGATCCCAAGTCCGCTCAGAGAGCATCATGATAAAAGGCGTATAGACATGGCGTGTTTCAGTGCCGTAGTCCTGCACTTCGTTGAAGTTAGAGGTCAGGATGGTGCTCCAGGGGTTCTCCTGGCCATCAACAACGCCCTGCTCCATCGCGGAGAACAGCTCACCAAAGGCCATCGGCGTAGGGTTGGCGCCCAAGGCTTCCCAAATGGCCAGGTGCACCGGGTTTTCCATGGTACGAACGCTTAAACCGCGCACATCCAGACCGGCCACGTCGTCAGGGGTTGTCACCGGACGGGCACTGTTAGAGAGCTGACGATAGCCGTTCTCAGAGAAGGCGAGGGCTTTCAAACCGCTGCCGTCAAAGGCATCCAGCATTCCCTGGCCACATCGCTCTGCATGACGGCGACCGCGGCTTCGCGGCTTGGCAACAGAAAAGGCAGATCGAAAGCCGCCAGTTCTTCAACATAACCGGTGGTCGCTGAGCTGGACGGATAGGTCATATCCAGCGTGCCGGTTTGCAGCATTTCCAGCATCTGAACGTCGTCGCCTAACTGGCTGTTAGGGAAAACGTTAACGGTAATACGGCCGTCGGTACGCTGCTCCAGAATCTCACCAAAGTATTGGCTGGATAGGTACTGAGGCGAGCTTTCTGCAAGGCCGATACCCATGCGCAAAGTATGCGAACCGTGGTCGCCAACCACATCGCCTTCAATTTCAGGTGGATCAGAAAGCTCGGGGCTCTGGGCGTGGGCCATACCAAACGTTAGCGTGGTGGCTCCCACCAGGGTTAGCGTGCTGCGCCAAATAGCGGTCATAGCGTTATCTCCAAGGACTCGTTGTTGTTGATAGCTTGTGGTTGATAGCAAAGCGTCAATAGCCAGATATTGAGATCGGGTTATGACTAGCGAAAGTAATCAGCGAAAGCTTGTTACCGGTAACATTCAATAAACGCAGGCTAGCTATCTGACAGGGGTGTGTCAAAGCAATACTGCCAACTTACGACCAACGTCTAGGGATAGCCACCCGCTGCTTTGCGCGCTACATTAACCGCTATATTTCAGATCGGAACCCATGCTTGTGCAACCATCTTGTAGCGAATTAGAACTTGATCATCAGCTCTGTTTTGCGCTCTATTCAACGTCGTTAATGATGACCAAGGTATATAAACCTCTGCTCAAAGAGCTGGGGCTTACTTACCCTCAATACCTCGCAATGCTGGTTTTATGGCAAAACGATGGAATTACCGTTGGCACAATGAGTAAGCGCTTACTTACTGACCCGGGTTCGCTTACACCGCTACTTAAGCGTTTAGAAGCCGACCAACTGCTGAAGCGCCAACGCAGTCATCATGATGAACGGGTGGTAGAGCTTTACCTTACCGATAAAGGCAAAGCGATGAGAGAACAGGCCTACCACATCCCTAGCTGCGTGGTGCATGCCAGCGAGCAATCGATCGAAGCGTTGACCACGCTAAAAGAAGATTTGGTGCGCCTGCGCGATAACTTGCAACAGAGCCAATAGCCTTGCGTCTTTGATAATACGGCAAAAATTAATCGGTTATTTATATTGCGCGCAAAATAAAGCTGCGCTAAATTAAAAGCGTAGATTGATAATTAATAACACGGACAGGAGAATTCACCATGACGACCACGATTGAAAACGTTGTTTATCGCGCCCACGCCACCGCGACGGGCGGCCGTGAAGGTCAGGCCAAGTCATCCGATGGCGCGCTGGATGTCAAACTCAGCACGCCCAAAGAGTTGGGCGGCGCAGGCGGTGCGGGTACTAATCCCGAACAGCTCTTCGCGGCGGGTTACTCGGCCTGTTTTCTAGGTGCACTGAAGCACGTAGCGAGCCAGGAGAAAATAAAGCTTCCTGAGGCTACGCAGATAGACGGCCATGTAGGTATCGGCGCCATTCCTACCGGCTTTGGTATCGAAGTCGAGCTAAAAATCAGCTTACCCGGTCTTGAGCAAGACGTCGCCCAGCAGCTGGTTGATAAAGCTCATGTGGTCTGCCCCTACTCCAACGCGACCCGTGGCAATATTAATGTCACCCTGACGCTGGTATAAGCGTCGTTACTTAGATTCATCATTTAGCGCCCATGCCACCGCTCTCTGGGCATGCAGAGCGGTGGTGTCGTAAAGGGGTACCGCGGTATCGCTCTGACTCACCAGCATGGCAATTTCAGTGCAGCCTAAAATCACCGCCTGGGCGCCTTGGGCCTGCAGTGCGTCAATAATGGCCACATAGCGCTGGCGCGACGCATCTTCAATGCGCCCCTGACAGAGCTCTTCAAAAATAATCCGATGAACGATATCGCGTTCAGACTGATTGGCACCACGACCTCAATACCGAACTGCGCTGCTAATCGACCCGTATAAAAATCCTGCTCCATGGTAAAGCGCGTCCCTAAAAGACCAACGCGGGTAATGCCATCCGCAATGAGCTGCTCAGCCGTGGCATCGGCAATATGCAGCAGGGAATAGCAATGGCTTGTTCAACGGCAGGTGCTACTTTATGCATAGTGTTAGTGGCGATCAGCAGGCAATCGGCGCCCGCCCGCTCGACGCGCTGGGCAGCGCTGGCCAGCAGGTCGCCAGCGGCGTGCCAATCACCCTGCTGCTGCAGGGCTTCGATTTCGGCAAAATCGACGCTAACCATCACGATTTTAGCCGAATGAAAGCCACCAAGCGCCGCTTTTACGCCTTCGTTTAAGGCCCGATAGTAGCTCTGGGTAGATTCCCAGCTCATACCGCCTAGCACGCCAATAACACGCATCCGCCACCTCTTTGAGAAAATGAACTACTTTATTAACAGGCTAACCACTAGCGACTTCTTGTAGCAGCTTTTTCACCGATTGAATATTGATAGCGAGGAAACTAATGAGCGACAACACCTATACTCCCCCGAACGTTTGGCAATGGGAACCGGGCAACGGCGGTCAGTTTGCCAATATCAATCGCCCCATCGCAGGCCCTACCCATGACAAGGCGCTGCCGATAGGCAAACACCCGCTTCAGCTCTACTCCCTGGCCACGCCCAACGGCGTCAAGGTCACCGTGATGCTGGAAGAGCTGCTGGAGAAAGGCGTAACAGGGGCCGAATACGACGCTCACCTGATCCGAATTGGCGAAGGCGATCAGTTCAGCAGCGGCTTTGTCGAGGTGAACCCTAACTCCAAAATTCCGGCCCTGATGGATCACTCCACGACCCCGCCCCAGCGGGTGTTCGAGTCTGGCGCAATCCTGCTCTATTTGGCTGAAAAATTTGGCGAGTTCTTACCCAGCGACCTGGCGAAGCGCACCGAATGTCTCTCCTGGCTATTCTGGCAAATGGGCAGTGCACCGATGCTAGGCGGCGGCTTTGGCCACTTTTACGCCTACGCACCGGAAAAGTATCAGTATCCGATAGACCGCTACACCATGGAAGTAAAGCGCCAGCTTGATGTGCTGGACCGCCACTTGGCGGAAAACCGCTTTATGGCGGGTGATGAGTACACCATTGCCGACATGGCGATTCACCCATGGTACGGCGCATTGGTGAAAAACCGGGTGTATGAAGCGGCTGAGTTCTTGGAGGCCCACACCTACAAGAACGTGCTGCGCTGGACCGAAGAGATCGATGAGCGCCCCGCCGTCAAACGCGGCCGTATGGTCAACCGCACCTGGGGCGAGCCCCATGAGCAGTTGCATGAGCGTCATGACGCCAGCGACTTCGAGCTTCGCACCCAAGATAAACTGGCTGACGGCGAGTAAGTCGCCGTCAAAAAAAAGAGCCTACGCTGGGTCTCTGGGCGTAGGCTCTGGGTCGCTTTCAGCTTACCCGCTAAGTCGATTCAACCCGTGAGCTATTCAAGGCGTAATTCCATACCCGGTAGAAGTAGAAAATATACCCTAGACCAAAGGTGACCAGCGAAATCAGCATCCAGAGAATAATGTGGCCGATATTGCTGAACAGGTTGATGTCACACACCATCTTTCGCTCTACCCCTCCAGCATCCACTACCGACGTGCGGTTAATCACAAAACGCGAAAACGAATAGGGAAAGAAAAATAGCGCTATACCAAACGTAACGATACTGAGCACCACCCAAATAATCAGATGGCCAATAATATCGAGAATGGAAAGATCAGCTTTGATAGTCACGTTGGATCCTTAAAATTAACGGTGGAGAAGCGTACCACCGGCAGGGGCAAACGTGAACGGAAAATTAATATTACTTAGACATGTAGCGATGAATTGGCTTCATCGGGGGCCACGAACATCCTCTAAACTCGAGTGGCGGCTCTCTGCATGCGGCTTGATGACACTCATGGAGCCATCCGTTTCCAGCACCACGGCCTCCACCACCGTCACATCGGCAATACCACTACCGCGAATAGCCGACTGAACTTCATCCTGAGTAACCCGTGCTTTTTGCATGGAGGTGGTAATAAATTCTCCCCGATAAAGCAGCATCAATGGCTCGCCGGTCACTACCCGGCGTACCCAGGCAGTTCTTACACTGAACCACGTAATGATGAACTGAAGGGCAATCAGTAGCGCCATCGCCACAGCGCCCTCAGCTAATGCGACATCTTTGGATAAGAGCACCGTGGCCAATGTGGAACCAAGCGCCACTGTGACAATTAAATCGAAGGCATTCATCTTCGAAAGCGTGCGATTGCCCGATATTCGCAAGAAAAAAACCAGCGCACCGTAAGCCAGCACTCCAACCACGATAACGCGCAGTAAATTTCCCCAACCATTAAAAAAATACATTTCCATGTGCCCTTACTCCCTCAACCGCCAGTGTTATGTCAACGTCACATATCTCAACATTGAGGCTAGCAGGACTGCATCAGTTGTATAGGTTATCGGGGAATTAGTGGTGACTTTCCCACCATTTAGCATAGGAGCTATTATGGGGTGCAAGGCCACCTTCATCGGGGGCGTGATCATCCCACCATACGGGGCCGCGCTCACCAAGTGCCTCTTTGGCGCTTTGCACCGCGTTGCGGGCTTGGCGAAGTGCGCCTTCATCGTCTGTTTGCTGGGCTGTTCTAACCGCTCGGCGGGCTTTCATTAGCGCTTTAATATGGGTACGCTTTTGGTCTTCATCCAAGCGCGGATCAGTGCAGCGCCAAAGCCGATTTTTAGCGACAAAGTAGCGCCCGTCCGGGGTGTGGGGGTACTTGTTAGCGATAAGCACTACTCCTTTCCCAATGGGCGCAACTCATTGATCCAACCGTTTTAGAAGCGCTTGGAAAGCGTGATAGAACCAAACTTATCCTGCTCTTCCTGACCATCGAATTCACGTGAGCGTTGCACCGCGGCGTAAGTCACCTGCCAATCCTCCCAAGCCAGTGCCAATCCTGCAGAGACATCGCCTACCCACTCTTTACGGTCAACAGAGTGGCGGCTATTCCTGAAGGTATTACCATCCAGCGTGAGGTTTTGCGCCATATAATAGCCTTCCACATTGGCAAACAGGTACCACTGCCAGCCATCATTGCCCGTCATATGGTGGCGACTACCGGGGTTTGGCGTCAAGGTGGGAATACCCGCTGCCTCGTCACCCCAGCGCACGCTATATCCAGCGCTGGCATAGGTATACAGATTACCTAGGGCAGCCCCTACGCTCGGACCGTGCGCAAACTGCTTGCCAATGAACGGGGCGCTATGCCACCACTGGCGGCGCATAGCAACGTTGACGATGGCTTCATCACCCAGTTGATTATTCCAGCCGTTGGGGCGATCACTGTCGGTGATGCGATGCACTTCTCGCTGGATACTATCGGCAAGCGATGATGGCCCTACCAGACCAATATCCAGATGTAGATCGGTCACTTGGCGCCAACGGCCCATCGGCACATCATCATAAAGCGAAATCCCCCCGTAAACGAGACCCGCATAGGGGCGATCATCTTCAATCAACCGACTCTCTTCAATGTTATTCGGTGTATAAATCTGATGCACCAAACGATAAGCGGCCCTGTCGGCGCTGCCGATCACGCTATCGGGAAGCGCCGTGGCTAAGCGCTGTAGCCAGTTGCCATCACTAGGTTCAAAGGCCCAGTCAAGTTCAAATCCGCTGGTATAGTGGCCATCATCACTGCTAGCCATGCCATCATTGGCATGCTCAATCGAGAGAACGCTACCCGCTGCTTGCGCCAGCGTCGGCAGCCAGCTAATAGCGACCACCAGCGGTAGCAGCTTCCAGCGTAACTCGGCATTTCGTTTCATTGCTCGTTCCTTGAGATTGACCGTAAGGCTACATTTTAAGGGTGCTTTTTTGAAAGCACCAACAAACATTGTTGATTGTATGTAATTGTGTAAAAAGATAGCAAGCATACTTTTAAAAATAAAGGGTGACCGCTAGGCCACCCATTTTCATACTGACAGTGTCGTTAATCAAACGTGCGTATTAAGGCTAACGATCGCGCAGCAGCCACTGCGGGGTAATTTCATGCTGCCCCTGCTCATCGGTGATAAACAGCGACCCTTCACTGATCATTACCGCCCAATTAATCGCCCTTGGCAGGTCTTTAGCGATAGTCGCTAGAGCCTCTTGTGGCAGTCCCGCCACATGGACATTTTTCAGCGATGCCACACTGGGCAGTACTTTGCTCTCCCATTGATCTAGCCGGCCGTAAGCAAGTAACGACACGCGCTCTGCCCTACGTGAGCACCAGGTAATCCGCTCGGCATCGGGCAAACCCACTTCGATCCAGTGCAGTAGCCGCCCGTCCAAGCTTTTCTCCCACAGTGCCGGCTCGTCCACATCGGAAAGCCCACGCCCGAAGGCCAGCGTTTCGCTATACCACAACACATAGGCGAGCAGGCGCGCGGTCATGCGCTCTTCGGTCTCTGATGGATGGCGAGCCACGGTAAAGCGCAGCGTTTCATACACCCCGCGATCCAGATCGGTCAGGTTAATATCAACTTTGTAGGGTGTTGCGCTAAGAGCCATGGACGTTTCCAAACGAAAATTTTCGTCAGTGTACCCGATGCAGGGTGTTCTTGGTGAATAGCCGGACAGGTTAAGCTTTGCGGAGATCGGCTGTTACTGTGCCATTTTTCAGCGTATCGGCCTCGTGCATGGACTCCCGCCATGGCTCTTCTAGCGCGGCTTGATACCACGTCTGCATAGCAGGCAATGCTAACAGGCGTTCGACATATGCCTGGGACTTCTCACTCACCGGCAAGCTGAATGTCTGCACGCGAAAGGCCACAGGGGCATAAAACGCATCTACCGCGGAGAAGGCGTCACCCGCTAAAAACGGCCCGCCAAAGCGCTCAAGCCCTTGCTGCCATAGCGCATCCACACGTGCCACATCGGCCTTGAGATGGGCCGATAAGCCATTCAATGCCAACCGCAAGCCGCAGTTCATTGGACACTCGCCGCGCAGGGTGCCAAAGCCGCTGTGCATCTCTGCCGTGGCGGAGCGCGCCCAAGCTCGGGCGGCTTTATCACTCGGCCAGACATTAGCGTGCTGCTCGGCCAGATACTCGACAATCGCCAGGGAGTCCCACACCGCCAGCTCGCCTTCGTCCGTTACATCCACCAAACAGGGCACTAAGCCTGAAGGCGAAAAACGGGTAAAGGTGGCATGACTCGCCCCAGTGCCGCCTTCAAACGGCATCAGATGTTCGTTAAACGGAATCTCCAGTGCTTTCATCAACACCCAAGGGCGCAGCGACCAGGAAGAGTAATTCTTGTTGGCAATATAGAGATCAAACATGCAGCGCTCCTTGAGGTGGAGAGATTAACAACCCTACCCAGCACAATGGCTAACTAAATATGCTTTCGAGAATAAAACGGGGGTGACGCAAGCGCCACCCCCTAAATAAGTAAAACTGGAATGAATAAAACGTTAATCAATAAAAACCTAGAAGTTGGGTTTACGCTTCTCGACAAACGCTGCCATGCCCTCTTTCTGCTCGTTACCGGCAAAGCAGAAGGCAAACAGGCTGGTTTCCAGCGCCAGCGCGCTGTCCAGGTCTTGATCCATGCCGTCGTGAACCGCCTGCTTAGCGCCGCGCACTGACTGCGGGCCATTGCCTTTAAGCTGTTTGGTAAGCTCTTCAACGTAGCTCTCGAGCTCCGCTTGGGGCATTACCCGGTTAACCAGACCAATGCGCAGCGCTTCTTGGGCATCGATTTTGCGTCCGGTGGTGACCAGATCAATCGCCATGGCCGGGCCAACCCGGCGCGGCAGGCGCTGGGTGCCGCCAAAGCCAGGGATAACGCCCAGCAGCACTTCGGGTTGACCGAAGACGGCGTTGTCGCTGGCTACCGCCCAGTCGCAGGCCAGCGCCAGCTCGCAGCCGCCGCCAAGGCAAAACCCGTTCACCAGCGCGACCACCGGCACGGGCAGGGTCTCTAGGCGTTTAATGGTTCGCAGCGCCTGGCTGGCAAAAGCACGCGCTTCTTCCGGTGTTTTTTCACGCATCTCGGTGATATCAGCCCCCGCCACGAAGGACTTCTCCCCCGCACCGGTAATCAGCACGGCCCGTAGGTTCGGGTGGGCTTCAAGCTCTACTAAGTGCGCTTCCAGCGCGGCTAATACATCGCTGTTCAAAGCATTCAGCGCTTTAGGGCGATTGATGGTCAGTCGCACCACCCCGTCGTTATCAACCTTCTCGATCACTGCTTCGCTCATGGCGGACTCCTTATTCGATTTGTTATGGAATAGTAAAGTGAACACCACCCAACCCTAGCGAACGCTTGGTTGAGTGGCAATGACTTCTTTATGCTCCGCTGCTCTCATCGACGCAAGCTAGTCGTAGTGATAGAAACCGCGCCCACTTTTACGGCCTAGGTAGCCTGCTGCGACCATGCGCTTAATCAGTGGGCAGGGACGGTATTTGGGATCACCAAAGCCCTCTTGCAGCACTTCCATGATCGCAAGACAGACATCCAGCCCAATCAAATCCGCCAGCGCCAGCGGCCCCATGGGGTGAGCCGCGCCAAGCTTCATGGCGTTATCAACGGCTTCAGGCGTTGCGGTGCCCTCTTGCACGATAAACGCCGCTTCGTTGATCATCGGCACCAGCAGGCGATTGACCGCAAAACCCGGCGCGTCGCCTACCGGCACGGCGGTTTTACCTAACGCCTTAGCCAGTTGCTCGATATGCTCCACGGTGGCATCTGACGTCTGCTCAGCGCGAATCACTTCCACCAGTTTGAGCACCGGCACCGGGTTAAAGAAGTGCATGCCCACCACGCGCTCGGGGTGTTCGCACACTGCCGCCAAGCGGGTGAGCGACAGCGACGAGGTGTTGGAGGCCAGAATCGCGGTGCTGCTTAGGCGGCTTAGGTCGCGAAACAGCTTCTCTTTGAGCTCGGGCTGCTCGGGGGCGGCTTCAATAATCACCGCGCAGTCGCTCAGGCTATCCAGCGTGGTGGTAGTCGACAAGCGCGCCAAGGCAGCACTTTTCTCTGCCTCGCTGATCTTCTCTTTTGCCACCAGCTTGGCTAAACCTTTGTCGATACTCGCCTTGGCGCGGCTTAACGGCTCCTCAGCCACATCGTAAAGATGCACCTGATAGCCACTGGCAGCCACTACTTGGGCAATGCCCTGTCCCCATGGTACCGGCTCCTACAACGCCAATTTGTTGATCACTCATGCACGCTCTCCTCTATCAATTATCACCACTGGTGGATTATCAATGCTGCTTGGCTTCTTCACGCAGTACAAATTTCTGAATCTTGCCCGTTGAGGTTTTCGGGAGTTCGCTGAAAATAACCGTTTTGGGCACTTTGTAGCCCGCCAAATGCTCACGGCAGTGAGCAATAATGTCAGCTTCGGTGACTTCCCCATAACCGACTTTGAGTTTCACAAAGGCACAGGGCGTTTCGCCCCACTTTTCATCGGGCTTGGCGACCACCGCTGCCTCTTCAACGGCGGGATGGCCGTAAATAGCGTCTTCCACTTCGATGGTCGAGATATTTTCACCACCGGAAATAATGATGTCTTTCGAGCGATCTTTGATCTCGATATAGCCATCCGGATGCCATACGGCCAGATCGCCGGTGTGGTACCAGCCGCCTTCCAGCGCCTGCTCGGTGGCCTCCGGGTTCTTTAAGTAGCCCTTCATCACGTTGTTGCCGCGCATCAGTATCTCGCCCATGGTTTGGCCATCTTTGGGTACCGGTTCCATGGTGAGCGGATCAGCCACGCAGAGCGCTTCGAGCATGTGGTAGCGCACCCCCTGGCGGGCTTTGATTTTGGCCCGCGTCTCCAGCGGCAACTCATCCCACGCTTCCCGCCAGGCGCAC
>AXCI01004438.1_pt1 | contig 19336 bp, 23 predicted proteins | sample 182571 | NCBI WGS metagenome assembly AXCI01 (sample SAMN02359225, study PRJNA218796) | groundwater metagenome | isolation source: Mt. Simon Sandstone pore water sample D5872 at 1.8km depth, Illinois-Basin... | place: USA: Decatur, Illinois | collected 2009-05 | reverse complement strand
ACCGCTACCCATACATTTACCCTTCCCCAACAAGAGGAAAAAACGTTACACACACACGATCGCCAAGTCCGCACCATCGCCTGGTATCATGCACCATTGCACACAGGGAACGAAGGCAAGGTTTCACGCATTTCGGTTGGCCTGGATATTACTGAACGCAAGGCTGCTGAAGCCCGACTTACGTGGCTGGCCGAGCGAGACCCGCTCACTGAACTCTACAATCGGCGCTACTTCCAGAATGCGGTACAAATTGCCATTGAACACGGTGTCAGTGCACCCGGAGCGGTACTGCTACTGGACCTGGACCAATTTAAAGAGGTCAACGAGCTGAGCGGGCACCACGTAGGTGATACATTGCTGCGTGAAGTGGCAGATACTCTTTATCATAATTTAGGCAGCCGCGGTCTCATTGCCCGTCTAGGGGGTGACGAATTTTCGCTGCTTCTGGAAGATGCCAATGCAGAACAGGCCGTTAGAGTCGCGCAATATATCATTCAGTTGCTAGACAGCATTGGCTTTGTTATCGGAGAACAGCGCCATCGTGTCACGGCCAGTATCGGTATTGCCCTATTTCCAGCCCATGGCAATACCCCTGCCGACTTAATGGCCAGCGCCGATGTGGCTATGTACAAAGCCAAGGCGAACGGATTACAGCAGTGGCACTTACTCTCTAAAGCAGAGAATGCTAAAGACGAGTTACAGGAGCGAGTTTACTGGGTTGAGCGAATTCACCATGCGCTCGAGACAGATAGTTTTGAGCTAATGGTACAACCTATCATACGCTTACACGATCAAGATATTAAACATCACGAGGTGCTGCTGCGGATGCGTAACGCAGACGGCAGCCTAATTTCTCCCGCTCACTTTATCCCTGTTGCCGAACAGAGCGGTCAAATCGTGTTAATTGATCGCTGGGTCTTACGGCACAGCTTAAAAGCACTCAGTCGTCTCCAGGATAGAGGCATTACGTTAGCCGTTAACCTTTCTGGTCAATCTCTTCACGATGAAGGGCTGAAGCAGTATTTAGCCGAGGAGTTAGCCGCTAGTGGCGCTGACCCCCATCATTTAATACTGGAAGTCACTGAAACGGCAGCCGTTACCGACTTTTCTACCGCACGCGGGGTATTGCAAGCCGTACGTGATTTAGGGTGCCGCACCGCACTGGACGACTTCGGTGTTGGTTTCAGTAGCTTCCATTATCTTGGCCAATTACCCGTCGATTATATTAAAATTGACGGCTCATTCATTCGCAGCTTACTCATTAGCCCTGACAGCCGCGTTATTGTGAGAGCAATAGCAGACATAGCTAAAGGCTTCGGCAAGCTAACTATTGCTGAGTTTGTTGACCAAGAGGCCCTACTCCCCATACTAAAGGATTACGGAATCACTTATGGTCAAGGCTTTCACTTAGGACGACCAGTTCCGATTCTTACTGCATTTCCCGACCACTCGTAAGCGTTTACTTTAACTATTTCATTAATTACACTATTAAATAAGGATAACCAACGATGGAAGCAGCTTGTAAAAAAAGGAAACCAGCACCGCTTTTGCTGATCTGATTTCCTCTTTCACCAATGACTTTACGTTTAGCATAGCCGTAACTGAAAATGAAAAAACAAGAATCTACAAATTACGCCATGAAGTGTATTGCCAAGAAATTGGTTACCATCCGCCGGTAGAATCAGAGAACAAAACCGAATCTGACATCCATGACTCTCACTCTATTCACTGCCTCATTGAGCATCGTCAATCAGGTTTGGCGGCAGGTTGCCTAAGACTAGTACTGCCGGCACCCCACACCAATGGGAAGCATAAGAGACTGCCTTTGCAAGATTTTGGGGAACACACCTTACCCCACGAAACACTGCATCCAGCCAAGCTACCTTATGAGAGCATTTGCGAAATATCACGCTTTGCTATCGCTAGAACCTTTCGTCATAAAGCAATTAACCACGAAACACTTGATCTAAACCATAGCAGCTATTGTTTTAGTGATGCAGAAAAAAAGACATTTCCTTTACTCGTTATTGCGTTATTTCTAGCGACATACTCGCTTGTAGGCCTCATGGAAAAACGTCATGTATTTGCCATGATGGAACCTCGCCTACCTAGACTTCTCTCGATGTCTGGCTTTAAGTTTACGAAGGTGGGCGAGTCTATAGAAATGCACGGCAAACGAAATGCTTTTTATATTGATCACACCAAAGCAGAACAAGAAATGCATCAAGACTTAATGCCCTTTTATTTATACATTAGGCAAGCTTTAAAACCACAACTTGAAGAGCTACTGGGAAAGAAAACAGTAGCTCTATAAGTAAATTATCTTTTTCACGATTATGGCGATACGCTTTTATTGCTTGTTGATAGAGGGCTGAAGTCGTTAACCGTCACGCTAGTAAATTTCTCCAAGAAAAATACTAGCGTTTCGGGATATTGGAAGCGCTCTTCAAATTGCTCCTGGCCATCGTGTGTGCGTCGCGTCACGCTCGCTTGATAGCCACCCTCATATTTTGACACTTTAACGCTATTCTCCCGCACCCCATCACGCGTCACGGCCGTGATGGGAGAGCTGATCGCTAGCAACCTATCCAGCTGGCGAGCATCAGCCTGCTCCTCATGAGTCGCCCAGAGAGGTTGATCGCGGTTTCCATAGTGGTAAAGCATGATGACCAGCATGACGGAAAAAATGCTGCTGGTGAGCATCCAGGTCAAGACGGCGCTCGACAGCGGCGTCGTGAGCATTATGAATAACTGAAGCAAGATACCCACCGCTAATACGCCGGCAAGCGGACGCCACATGCGAGGGCTCATAAAACGTCGTTTGAGGATGTATCCCCATAGACCCACCACCGCTAGCGCACCCAACAGCAGATATACCGGTGAGAGCAGCGTTCCTCCCCCCTGCCAGTATAGCGATAGCACCAATCATGAGTATCAGCGTGTAGAAAGCGGCTAATAGGCGGTATGCGCGGTCTAGGTTCATCATTTACTCTCCATGCGGTATGGCCAGTGTGATAAGTGAACAATTGGCCTTTGTTGTTATCGTCATGCGTATAGAGTTAAGGCAATACCCCTGCAAGGGGCGTTCATTAGGGCGCGTCGTTGCCTTCACGACGCGCCAATATCTTAATGAATATCTTTATTATAGACCTTGCGCACCCCGACGTAGCCAATCATGCACAAACGCTAGCTTATGGCGAGCTGCTTCCGAGAGTACAAAGGGGTAAAGATCCGGCAGGCCCATTGAACGGTTAACGTGATTAACGCCCACCGTGAGTTCTGCTGCCACATAAATCAAACGCTCAGCGTCTGTCTCAGTATAGGGCTCCCATTGATGGCTGGGTAGCTGAGGCGATGAGAGCTCTGAGGCTGCAAAACTATCGGCTATATCCGTTAGATGGAGCAGGTGAGCAGCGGTCTCGGCCCAGTCCTCGTGAGGGTGAGCAGACGCATAAGTGGTCAGAAAGCTCTCTTTCCAGTTCGCTGGCGGGCCTTCTGTATAGTGCCGTTTGAGCGCTGCGGTGTAATCCTGGCGCTCATCGCCAAACATCTCACGGAAAGCCTCAAGAAAATCTTCACGAAGGCTAAGCCGCCACCAAAGCATGTGCGATATTTCGTGGCGCATGTGCCCTATCATCGTCCGATAGGGCTCTTCCAATGCCTCGCGACGCGTAGTGACAAGAACGGGGTCCACTTCCGCGACACTAATGGTTACCACCCCCTCGATATGCCCCATCGGCACCGGTGAACGTCCCTCAGCGAGAAGATGGAAGGCGGGCGGTGCGCCGGGGTCTTCAGGGCGGAACCAGTGCCAGCGTCCTAAATTATCGAGTACCCAGCGTTTTGCCGCTTCGGTTTTCGCCCAGTTGGGTATCGCATCGGGGATTTCAGGGTCAGGCGCCAATGCGGTCATGGCACAAGAGCGACAAAAAGCGCCCTCTTCTGGCGCGATCCAATTACAACCGATAATTTCTCGATTGATACAGAAAGGTGGCATTGGGACAAATGCGCGGGCCTGGGGGTCATAAGCAACAGGCGTACCATCAGCAGTTGTGAGGTTGTCGAACCATAGAGAGCCGGGTCCGACGGGGTTAGCAAATACGCGCATGGGGTGAAGCTCCTGATAGCAAGGTAAGGAGAGCCTCTGTTAGCCAACAGAGCCCTCTCTTTACCAATATCCTATTTAAAAGTGTGCCTAACCCCTTATTTCATTTCGAAACCACGCCTGATCAAAAAATCACGCATGTGAGGGCGAAGCTTGTTGTCGAAAAGCGGCTTTAAGTTATGCGACCAGTCGGTATCCTTATTACTGCTACTGCGGGCTTGATAGTAGGCCTGCATGGTGTCGTCAAAGGCTCTCACCTGCTCACTGTCTTCAGTGTAGTAGTCTTCCTTGAGAACCGCTTCTACTGAAAGACGCGGTTTTACCTCAGGATCATGCTCTGGATAACCAAGGCACATGCCAAATACGGGGTAAACATGTTCGGGCAGGCGTAATAGATCACTAATTTCCTGTGGATTGTTGCGGATACCCCCGATATAGCAGATTCCTAACCCTTCAGACTCAGCCGCCACGGCCACATTTTGCGCCATGAGCGCCGTATCCACGGTCGCGACTAATAATTGCTCGGTCATGCCACGCACAACCTTCGCCCCCGTCCGGGCGGAGGCTTCCGTGGGGCGTTTCATGTCGGCGCAAAACACTAAAAAGTCAGCGCATGATGCAATGTACCCTTGACCACCAGCGAGCTCGGCGATCTTTTCACGATTAACTGGATTTTTTACATGGATAACGGTATATGCCTGAACATGGCTGGACGTAGCAGCGCCCTGCCCTGCTTGAATCAGCTCACGCAGTAGCTCGCTGGGAATTTTCCGATCGCTGAATTTACGGATGGAACGGTGAGATTTAAGTAACTCAATTACGCTGTTCATGAAGCCTCTCTGATCTGGATAACACCTATCTAACTACTCACTACACACAGGGTAACAGATTTGTATAACATTATAGGATGAGCCTGCTGCTTTAGAGCTGGCTAGAGCAAATGGATGACCGCGCCACGCACGCCGCGTTGGCCTATCCATAGCTTACCTAGCGTGATGGGTAGCTTAAACCGACGCTTTCCGGCCGCCCCTGGGTTAAAAAGCAGCTTATCTGCGAGGCGCTCATTACGCGGTTTGTGAGAGTGGCCGTGTAAAACGGCATCGCAGGGGGTTGAGGGGTCAAAATCTTCCAAGCGGTGAATAAGGTGTAGACGGTACTCATTCACAATGACCTCTTGCTGCATGGGTAATTGCTCAGCCCAAGACGCCGTGTCGATATTGCCTCTTACGCAGTGAACGGGCGCCAGTGTTGCCAAGCGTTCCAGGATCGATTTATCCTCATTTTTTTGGCCTACATCCCCCAGGTGCAGGATGAGTTCGCACCCCTGCAATAACTCCAGCGCTTCGTCACGCAATAATCCATGAGTATCGGCAATGAGCCCCACGGAAGTACTAATGTTGTAACGCGGCGTTGTTGATTCCATTACGCTTTTTACTCACTCTGCCGGAGTAACGGTAGGATCGCTTTTATTGATAGCACGCTACGCAATATACCAGAACAGGTAATGGGTTTTAATGACTGCAGATATCCCAGCGTACGCGCGTTGAAATTTTATTAACTCTAATAAGTTAGCCATTAGCAAGCTATACTCTGATAGCGGTTCCGATGACACCCATTGATGGAATAATAACGACGCCAGGAAGCTAACATGTCCAATAACTCTCAAAGCGCCCCCGGCCAAGACTGGAACGCGAGCGACTACGCTCACAATGCCAACTTTGTGCCCAAATTAGGTAGTGAAGTCGTCAAACTGTTAGCCCCGCAACCCGGCGAACGTATTTTAGATCTTGGCTGCGGCGACGGATCATTAACAGAGCGCCTTACTCAACTGGGTGCTAACGTACTCGGTGTAGACGCTTCAGAAGAGATGATAGAGGCCGCTCGGCAACGCGGGGTGACCGCTCGTGTGGTGGACGGTCATCAACTCCCTTTTGACCATGAGTTCGATGCCGTATTTAGCAACGCAGCCCTACACTGGATGCTTGACCCCCAAGCGGTGCTGGCAGGCGTTAAGCGAGCATTGAAGCCAGGAGGACGTTTTGTGGCTGAGTTCGGCGGTCATGGCAACGTGGCGGCTATTTGCACGGCATTAATCGCTGCGCTGCAGTTTCGTGGCATTAGCTCACGTGGCCGCCACCCCTGGTACTTCCCGACACCCCAAGAGTACACGGGCATGCTGGAAACGGTAGGCTTCAAAGTTGACAGTATTGAGCTGATACCGCGCCCGACTCCTCTACCTACCGGGATGATTGGATGGCTTGAGACCTTTGCCGCGCCGTTTCTACATGGGCTTGACGAAGATGTACGTGAGGCGGTGTTAGAGAACACCTTAACGCTGCTGGGTCACAGCCTACGCGATGAGCAGGGGTAACTGGACGGCCGACTATGTACGTCTACGCGTATCGGCCCACACATAACGCCATCCGTCCTAATAAGCGTGAAACGCCGCCGAGGTTTTTTTATTATCCTCGGTGTTAATTTAACCAAGCGGAAGAGCGATTGCCCCGACCCGGTATTTTTTTCGGCAGCATTGCCTGGCGTGTAGAGAATGGTGGAAGCCTTTAAGAGGCCCTAGCCACTTTCCGCTGACGGCTGCTTGTCTTGGCAACCTCAACCCGCAGCCAGGCGCCGGACATGCAAGCTAACCTGGGTGATTCAATAACACCTTGCATGCGGGCTCTCGATAGCAGCGTGGCCCTGGAATTGGCTTTTAGGGTGCCCACCACCTGACCATCAACCTCAACACGACTCCCTTCCACATAGGACGTTACATAGCCCGTCGCCGTCACCGAAACGAGGTGGTTAGGCGCAATGACCTTACCGGTAATGCTTCCTTTAATCAAAACCGGTTCATCTGCAATTATTCTGCCGGCAATATGCGTGGCCGAACCAATACGACTTCCTTGTAGAGGATGCTCTGATGCAGCCACGGCATCGGGCGTGGCAACCGCAGACATGGGAGTCAGCCCGTTAAGAGGTTCGTCAAGCGTCGACGAAGGCGTGGCGTTAGACGAATGTGCCGAACGATCGGTTAACCCAGCCGTGCGCTGTACATGCCTGCTGCGTTTACCGTCCCACACAATCAACGTCATGACCGCAACGCCTAGAATAATAAACCACGCTTGAATGCCCATACCGCTACCCTGCCGCTTTAAATGTGGTTGTCTCAGTTAACGTTATACGCGCTCTGAGTGGCTACCGGCAGCGTGAATAGACACCCTCACTCAGCTTAACTCCAGGCTTTGTTCAGTCATTAAGCGGATTAAAGTGTTAGCTAATTATTTGGGGTTATTGTACGCCTAAACGGCGTTATTGGCTTTCACAGGAGAGATCCGATGTTTAATAAAGCTAAGAATGCAGCGCCTGAGAATAAAGCTGCTACGCCGATCGCGGCTGAGCCACGCTCCTCGTCTCTGACTTCGCCAGCCACTAGTGCGCGCTCAAGCCTTTCGATCATCGGTAGCAACACGCAAGTGGAGGGGGATATTAATAGTGACGAAGACTTGACCATCGAAGGACACGTCAGCGGCATCATCACCTGCAAACAGCACACCGTCACGCTGGGCGCTCATGGTTACATTAAGGGTGATGTGTATGCCCACACGCTGCATGTATCCGGTGAAGTAACAGGCAACTTGGTCGTGCAGCATCGAGCGACCATCCATAAAGGCGCCCAAGTCTCAGGCACGATTGTTGCTCCGTGCTTGGTGCTGGAAGATGGCAGCCATTTTCATGGCAGTATCGATATGAACCCGGACAACGAGCTACTCAAAAGTGCTTTTAACGATGCTCCCACCAGCGTCAAAACGTCATCGACCCTGAGCAGTAGTAGCAGAGCAACCGCTCCGAAAGCTGTCGCCGACAAACCTGCCGCCAACAAGAGACAGGCTGACAAGCACGATCAAACTGAAGCATAAGCGATTGAGCGTTAGATATTTTAACCCACTCACTTAGTGATACTGAGCACATACGGTGCAGGCGGGATCGCGAGGGACTTGAAAATGCCGCCACTGGCCAGTGAGCCCATCAAACGTAGATAGCCCCTGGTGGGCAGTGCCTGCGCCGCTAAGCAGTTTAAACGCTTCAACGGCTTGAAAGCAGCCAATTAAGCCCACCAGGGGCGCCATGACGCCACTCTCTGCACAACTGAGCGCTTCGTCACTACTCTCATCAGGAGGATACAGGCAGGCGTAGCAGGGACTACCGGCATGGCGAGGGTCAAAGAGGGCCAGCTGCCCTGAAAAACGAATGGCTGCGCCGGAAATCAGTGGCACCCCGGCTTTCTGAGACGCCGCGTTGACGGCATAACGGCTTGAGAAACGGTCTGTACAGTCCAGCACCACATCCGCTGAAGCCACTAAGCGCTCAAGCGCAGCCCCCTCTGCGTGCTGGTCTAGTGCCGTGATGTCACAATGCGGGTTAAGGGCGCGCATGCTGGCTTGTGCAGAGTGTGCTTTATTGACACCAATGCTGGCCTGCTGATGGGCAATTTGACGCTGAAGATTGGAAAGCTCAACGTGGTCAGCATCGGCAATGGTGATACGCCCTACGCCCGCTGCCGCTAAATAGAGCGCCACCGGCGAGCCCAAGCCACCGGCACCAATAATCAGTGCGTGAGAAGAGTGCAGGCGCTCTTGGCCCTCGATATCCACCTCGGGCAGCAAAATCTGGCGGCTATAGCGCAGTAGTGCCTGGTCATCCATCATTGGTTTACTTATCCTCAAAATCCTCGATGGCGGGGATGTGCAGACTGAAGCTCTCTTTCACCTCTTCCATCACCACGTAGCTTTTTGACTCTTTCACCCCGGGCAGGGTTAACACCACATCGCCTAACAGCTGGCGGTAGGCCGCCATTTCAGGGATACGGCACTTCAGAATGTAGTCAAACTGACCAGATACCAAATGACACTCTTGAATCTGGGGGAGCTTCTCGACGGCGCGGCGGAACTCATCAAAAACGGCGGGCGACTGGGTTTCTAAACTGATTTCGACAAACACCAATAAATTGGCTTTCAGCGCACGCGGGTCGAGAATTGCCTGATAGCCACGAATAATGCCGGCCTTCTCCAAGCGCTTGACGCGCTCAAGGCAAGGGGTGGTGGATAAGCCGACTTCCGAGGCTAAATCAACATACGAAATACGCGCATTTTCCTGCAAGCAGCGCAGGATTTTAAGATCGATACGGTCCAGCGTTCTATTTTTTGGTTTCATGGCAGGATCCAATACTGATGAATCAGGCAGTTATTAAAGGTGCCCCAGGGTAACCCGTTCATGCCCCCCCAGGTCTCGAACACTTTCAACGTTTTGGTACCCTGCGCACTCAAGCGCCTCGCGCACCTTTTCGGCCTGTTGATAGCCGTGTTCAAGCATCAACCAACCCGAGGTCGCCAGGTATCCCTGCGCGGCGTTTACCAAATGCAGCAGATCGCCCATGCCGTCAGCGTCAGCGACGAGTGCTGAGCGGGGCTCAAAGCGCACATCGCCGGCACCGAGGTGAGGGTCATCGGCAGCAATATAGGGCGGGTTACTGACAATAATATCGAAGAGCAACCCCGCCTCCTCCTGACTCTCCAGCGCCCCAAACCAGTCACTGAGTAAAAAGCGTACGTTAGCGATACCTAACGCCCGTGCGTTGCAGGTTGCCAGCGCCACGGCCTCCTCACGCACATCGACACCGAGCACTCGCCAGCTTGGCTGCTCACTGGCAAACGCCAGCGCAATAGCGCCCGTGCCTGTTCCCAGGTCAAGCAGCCGGCCAGCCGACAGCGTCGCCCGATTAAGGGCCAGCTCGACTAACGTTTCAGTATCGGGGCGGGGAATTAACGTCGTCGGTGACGTCGCTAAGCGCAGCCCCCAGAACTCACGTTCGCCGGTAAGATAGGCCACTGGCGTTCCTTGGGCCCGTGCGGCAACCAGCGCGTCGAAACGGGCGTGCTCCCAGGGGGGGCATGCTTTATCCCCCCAGGTATAAAGCCAGGTACGATCACGGCCGAGCACATGGCACATCAATACTTCCGCATCCACTCGTGGCGACATGGCACCTGCCGCCTGCAACCGCTGGGCTGCTTGTTTCAGCAGCGCATCAAGCGACATCAGCCGTCCTGAAGCGCAGAGAGCTGTTCCGCCTGATACTCGTGGATCAGCGGATTAATCACATCGTCCAACTGCTCGCCGCTGACCACTTCATTGAGTTTATACAGGGTCAAATTAATGCGGTGATCGGTGATGCGCCCCTGGGGAAAATTATACGTGCGAATTCGCTCGCTGCGATCCCCAGAGCCGACTAAAGAACGGCGTGCATCGGCCTGCTCCTGACGCTGAGAATCCACTGCATTGCGCTTAAGCTTGGCCGCCAGCAACGACATCGCCTTGGCCCGGTTTTTATGCTGGCTACGCTCTTCCTGGCACTCCACTACCACGCCGGTGGGCAGGTGAGTAATACGGATCGCGGAATCCGTGGTGTTTACGTGCTGACCGCCGGCTCCGCTCGAGCGGTAGGTATCCACGCGCAGATCCGCAGAGTTGATATCCACATCACCCACATCATCCACTTCCGGCATGACCGCGACGGTGCAGGCCGAGGTGTGAATGCGCCCCTGGGACTCGGTGGCGGGCACGCGCTGTACGCGGTGGGCGCCAGACTCAAACTTCAACTGAGCGTAGACCCCATCGCCTTTGACTCGGGAAATGATCTCTTTATAGCCGCCCTGCTCGCCGTGACTGGCGCTGACGATCTCGACCCGCCAACCGCGTTTTTCCGCATAGCGGGAGTACATGCGAAACAGGTCGCCAGCAAAGATGGCCGCCTCGTCTCCCCCCGTGCCAGCGCGCACTTCTAAAAACACCCCACGCCCATCGTCGGGGTCTTTGGGCACCAATAGACGCTTGAGCTCGGTATCCAGCTCGGTTAATTTTTCGCGCCCTTCGCTAAGTTCCATCTCTGCCAGTTCGCGCATTTCTGCATCGCTATCGCGGCTGAGCTGCTCGGCATCGTCCATATTGGTTTCGATATCACGATAACGCTGCCAAGCGGATACCAGCTCTTCTAGCTCGGAATACTCTCGTGAATAATCGCGAAAGCGCTGCTGGTTGTTGATCACTTCAGGATCGGACAGCAGCATCGCCAGTTCTTCAAAACGTTCCGTAAAGCTGTCTAAGCGTTGGCGCAAAGTCTCTTTCATGCGGGCGTATCATCCTTCTGGCGGTTAGCCGGGGGCGCAGGCGTGGTTTCAAAAGCGGGTTTTATGGGCAACAGCAGGCGCGGCGCGGCATCCAGCAATTCATGGCGCTCTTCCGAGGCGGCATCGCGTATGGCTTGGGTCGGCTGGTGCAGCAGGCGATTGGTCAACTGATGCGCCAACCGCTCAATGACTTTAGCAGGGTCTTCACCGCGCGCCAGCCGCTCAAGGGCTTGATCCTTGGAGAGATCGCGCAGCGCTTCACCGTGCTGGCGATAGTCGCGAATTAGCTCTCCACCATTGCGGATGCGTCGCTCATGCTGCCAACTGCCGACACCGTGCTCAATCAACGACTCCGCTTGATCAGCGGCCACCTGGCGGTGGCGGCGATTCTCTTGAATCACCTCTTCTAAATCGTCAACGGTATAGAGGAAAACATCGGCCAACTCGCCCACTTCGGGCTCGATATCACGCGGGACCGCGATATCGACCATAAATACCGGCCGGTGGCGACGCTTCTTGAGCGCCCGCTCCACCATCCCTTTGCCGAGTATAGGCAGCGGGGCTGCGGTGGACGAGATGACGATGTCAGCATGCTCGAGAGCATCGGGAATCTCTTGCAAGGTAATCGCCGTGCCGCCCAAGGGGCCGGCCACTAGCTCGGCGCGTTCACGGGTGCGGTTGGCGACGGTAAGCTGGCGAACGCCTGCTTCATGTAGATGCCGAGCCACGAGTTCAATGGTTTCACCGGCGCCAATGAGCAGCGCCCGTGAACGGCTAAAATCGTCAAAAATACGGCTCGCCATACTGACCGCCGCGTAGGCCACTGATACGGGATTTTTACCGATACCGGTTTCGGTGCGCACCTGCTTAGCCACTGCGAAGGTGTGCTGGAACAAGCGTTCAAGCTCGCCCCCTAAGCCTTTGGACTGGCGCGCCTGCTGATAGGCGTCTTTCAACTGCCCTAAAATCTGCGGTTCGCCCAGCACCATGGAGTCCAGGCCAACCGCAACGCGCATTAAATGGCGAGCCGCATCGTTGTCCAGATAGTGATAGGCACAGCGGGTCAGCTCATCGACGCGCAAATTATGAAAGCGTCCGAGCCAATTGAGTACCGCCTGTTCACCGGCAGCATCCGTTACGCAGTAAAGCTCTGTGCGGTTGCAGGTCGAAAGCACCGCGGCTTCACTGATTTGTGGCAGGCTTCGCAGCTCCGTCAACGCGGTTTCAAGCTGCGCGGATGAAAAAGCTACCTGCTCACGCACGGCCACGCTGGCGGTACGATGATTTATTCCCAGGGCAAGAAGCGTCATGCGTTATGCGTCTTCGCTAGTGTGTCGGACTTTCGCCGACCGCCTATCGCAAGCGGCCGCACCGTCAAAAAGGGCTTGTTGTAGCAAGTCTTTGGCGTGGCTCAAACAGTCCATATCAGTATGCATAAAGATTGCAGGCCACTTTTTCAAGGAGGAACATTCTATCACAGCAGGCTATCATCTGGCCCACACCACTTTGCCGCAGGCAGGCAAGCCGCTATGCTGAGCGTTCGGCCACCTAATCGAGAGACGCATGCGACCTCGTTCTATACTTCCGGGCTCTACTGATTTGGGCTTCACACTACCGAGCTTTTCATTCTCGCGCTTGGCTTTACGGCACTCGACGCGGCTGCCCCTGGCCGCTGCTGCGCTACTGTTGGCCGGCTGCCAAGCCACCTCCAGCCAGTTGAATGGTTCGCTGGGCACATGGGCCGATGACCCGATGCGCGAAGCGCCTCCGATTACCCGCGGGTTAGACGCCACCGGGCTTAGCACACTGCTCAGCGCTGAATTAGCTGGCCAGCGAGGCGATTACCGCTCGGCAAGCCAGGGCTATCTGGAGGCGGCTAAGCGCTACCCAGAGCCCGCCCTTGCCGAGCGCGCGACGTTTGCTGCCCGCTTTGGCAATGAGCCGGCATTAATAGAGGCATCAGCCCTTCGCTGGCGTGAATTAGCCCCGCACGCGGAGGCGCCTAATCGCTTGCTGGCAGCGTTCTCTTTACAGCGCGGTGATTGGCTCGACAGCCTCGCGCAGCGGCTCGATATTGTTGAAGCCGGTGGCCATGGCGATGTGACCACCTTTGCAGAAGCTGCCGTGGCTGAGGAAGCCCCACTCTCCTTAATAGTTCAGCCGCTTCGCGACCACCTTGCTCGACCCAACGCTGACCAGTTGGAGCACCATAGCGATGTTCTGCTTGGCACAGCTTTAATTGAGGCCGCGCTGGGCGACACGTCCCTAGCCCAGCGGCGGCTAGATCAAGTCGCGATTCTCGATCCGGAATCCGCTGCTTTATGGCTGGTGAAAGCCCGTCTTGCTTTAGAGACTGAGGATTACACGACGGCTCAACGTTCGGCTCAGCAGGGCTTGGAGCTCGCCCCCGACGATGTGCGGTTTATCCTGCTTCTCGCGCAAGCAGAAATTCGACTTAACAACATCAGTGCTGCCGAGGTACAAACCAATGCGCTGCTGGAGAGCCACGGCGGCAACCATGACCTGCGCTTGTCGCTGGCGCAGCTCTATCTGGAAGAGGGGCACCCCGAGCCTGCTCAGCGATTGCTGCAGCCGTTAATGGGTCAACCTGACGTGCCCAACCTGGCTTATTATCTGCTGGGCGCGATCACCCAAGCGCAGAACAATCCTGATGATGCGCTGCTCTATTACCGCCAGGTCAGCGAGGGTGATGAATTCTTGCCTGCCAGGGCGGCTGCGGCACAAATGCTGATTGAGGAAGATCGCCTGCTTGATGCCCGGGCCTTTCTGCGCATTGAGCGCATGCGCTACGAAAATTACTTTACTGAGCTGGTGATGCTCGAAGTGCAACTGCTGGACGAGCTCAACCAACCGGCGGATGCGAATGCATTGTTGGATCGCGAAATTAGCCGTACCCCCGATGACGCCTCGCTTCTTTATATGCGCGCCATGCGCCGCTGGGCAGAGGGTGATGTTCCCGGCATGGAGCTGGATTTACGTCAGATTCTACGCAACGACCCGGATAACGCCGAAGCGCTCAATGCCCTAGGCTACACACTGGCAGACCTTAACCTGCCAGGACGCTTGCAAGAAGCGTTTGAGCTTATTGAACGCGCCTATGAAGCCGCCCCCGACAACCCTGCCGTGCTCGACAGCATGGGCTGGATCTATTTCAGGCTTGGGCAACCTGAAGAAGCGCTGCTGTGGCTTGAAAGTGCCTACACCCAGCTACCCGATCAGGAAGTGGCCGCTCACCTTGCCGAAGTATTACAAGCACTGGGGCGCAATGAAGAAGCTCGCCAGCTGATACAACAGATCATGCAGCAAACCAATCTACACCCGCAGATTGACGACTTGCTTGAGCGCTACCCTGAACTAACGCCGCCAGGTGTACCCTAACGCGACATCACCGATTAAGCGCACCGTTCATGCTACCCTTGCGCCCTGACCACCCTACATGGAGCCCGTTTATGCCGACACTGACGTCCCTTCCTCTTGGCTCACCCGTCAGCCCATCTTCTGTACTCCCTTCGCCGCGGATATGGCTGGCGGGGGTTGCCCTGCTATTTCTTGCCGGGTGTGCCTCACAAGCCCCGGTCGATGAGAGTGGCCGTCAAGCAGGCCAATGGGAGGAGCAGCAGGCTGAAGTGGAAGCATTCGACACCTGGACACTGGTCGGCAAGGCGGGCTTGCGTACCTCTCAAGAGAACGTCAGCGCCAACCTGGACTGGAATCAAACCCCTTACTACTTCCGCATGCTGATCAGCGGGCCGTTTGGCGGGGGGCGCAATGTGCTTGAAGGTCGCGAGGGGCGCTTTTCACTGTCTAACAGCGATGGCCGCTTCGAAGCAGAAACCCCGGAAGCGTTAATGCAAGAACAGCTTGGCTGGGCGCTTCCCGTCAGCGCGATGCCTGACTGGGTACGCGGACTTCCCGGCGACCATGATAGTTACCAGCTGGAAACCGATGAGCTCGGCTTCCCCAGTCACCTTGCCCAGGACGGTTGGGAAATTGACTATCGCGACTGGGAGAAGTTTGCCGACATTTGGCTGCCACGCCGGTTGATCATGAATTACGACGATGTGCGTATTACCCTCGTTGTCAACCAGTGGCAAGCCAGCGAAGAGTAAGGGTAACTGTTTAAATGAGCGCGTCGCTAACCCTCCCCTCACCGGCCAAGCTGAACCGCATGCTGCATATCGTGGGCCGTCGTGAAGACGGCTACCACCTGCTGCAAACGCTATTTCAGTTCATCGACCTTAATGATCACCTTACCCTGGCTTCCCGCGCTGACGGCGAAATCCAACTCACCAGTCGTATAGAAAGTGTCCCTCACGATGACAATCTGATGGTTCGCGCCGCGCGCCTGCTTCAGCACCACAGCCGCACCCCCTTAGGCGCGACGCTGGCTATCGAAAAGCAGCTGCCCATGGGAGGCGGCTTGGGCGGCGGCAGCTCCAACGCGGCTACCACGCTTATTGGCCTTAATCATCTTTGGCAGCTCAACCTGTCGCTTGATGAGTTAGCCCGCCTGGGGCTCCAACTGGGTGCCGATGTGCCTGTGTTTATCTATGGCCATAGCGCCTGGGCTGAAGGCGTAGGCGAGCAGCTTACCGCGGTGACACTTGATGCCCCTTGGTTCGTCATTATTCACCCAGGCATAAGCGTTTCTACCCCTGGGGTCTTCCAAGACCCGCAATTGACACGTGACAGCCGCCCCATTACTATGGCGCGCGCACTGCAGGGGGGAGCGCCGGAGTGGCGCAATGACTGTGAAGCCGTCGTAAAGAAGCGCTATCCGCCAATTGCGGAAGCCCTGAACTGGCTTGCACAGTACGCACCTAGTCGGTTGACCGGCACGGGGGCTTGTCTGTTTGCTGCTTTCGAAACACAGCAAGCGGCGCAAGCAACCGCGCAATTAGCGGGGCAACGCTGGCCGACATGGGTAGCACGCGGGCTCAACACCTCCCCTCTACATGATGCTCTGGGCTGTTTATAACCCCGCTCTGGGCAGTTAAAAGCGCCCGGTCAGCGCGTTAGGTTATTGCTGGGGTATCGCCAAGTGGTAAGGCACCGCTTTTTGGTAGCGGCATTCCCAGGTTCGAATCCTGGTACCCCAGCCAACCCAACAATGGCCTGCGTTTTTACCCCTGATTCCCAACACTGCATAGGTGGCTGCGCGTGTCAAAATTGATGGTTTTCGCCGGGAATGCTAATCCCGCACTCGCTCAAAAAATTGCCGAGAGCTTAGACAGCCGTATGGGTAACGCGACGGTAGGTCAATTCAGTGACGGCGAAATCGCAGTCGAGATCAATGAGAACGTGCGCGGTAAGGATGTTTTCATCCTGCAATCCACCTGTGCACCGACCAACGACAATCTGATGGAGTTGATCCTGATGGTCGACGCCTTGCGTCGCGCCTCGGCAACTCGCATCACGGCGGTACTGCCCTACTTTGGCTATGCTCGCCAGGATCGCCGCGTGCGCTCCGCACGGGTGCCGATTTCCGCCAAGGTCGTGGCGGACATGATGGTTAAAGCAGGCGTTGACCGCGTGATGACCATGGACCTGCACGCCGATCAGATCCAAGGATTCTTTGATGTGCCGGTCGACAACGTACGGCTCACCCATTCTGCTCGATGATATCGAGCGTCAGAATTACAGCGACCTTGTGGTCGTTTCCCCTGACGTGGGCGGCGTTGTTCGCGCCCGTGCCATCGCCAAACAGCTGAATGCCGATCTCGCCATTATCGATAAGCGTCGCCCCCAGGCCAATCAAGCCCAGGTGATGCACATTATTGGCGAGATTGAGGGCCGCACCTGTGTCGTGGTCGACGATATGATCGACACAGCAGGCACGCTATGTAAAGCCGGTGAGCGCTCAAAGATCACGGTGCCAAGCGCGTCGTGGCTTATGCAACGCATCCGATCCTGTCCGGCCAGCGGTCGATAACATTACCAACTCTGTACTGGATGAAGTGGTGGTGACCGACACCATCCCGCTCTCCGACGTTGCGCGTCGAAGCGGTAAAATTCGCCAGTTGAGCGTTGCCGGCCTGATCGCAGAAGCGATTCGTCGGGTCAGCAACGAAGAATCTGTCAGCGCGATGTTCCACTAACCGCCTGACGATACAGCCCCCTTTTGGGGCCACGGAAGCGCTGTCGTCTGGTCGCGGTCGGCAGCGTATTCCTTACTTTAACTAAGAGGCAATTCCATGTCTGATTTTATCCTGAAAGCCAGCGTTCGTAACGACCTGGGGAAAGGTGCGAGCCGCCGCCTGCGTCGTGCGAACCAGCAAGTACCCGCCGTTGTATACGGTGGTGAAAAAGGCGCGCAGTCTATCTCTGTAGAAAAAACAGCGTTCTACAAAGCGATTGAAGACGAGGCTTTCTTCTCCTCCGTCATCAAACTGATGATCGAAGGCAAAGAAGAGCAAGTCGTTGTCCGTGACCTGCAGCGTCACCCTTTCAAGCCGCTGCTAACCCACGCTGACTTCCTGCGCGTTGACGCTACCCACGAAATCACCATGAACGTGCCGCTGCACGTGACGGTGAAGAAGCGTGTGTAGGCATTAAAGACCAAGGCGGTGAACTGCACGTACTGGCCAACGAAGTAGCGATCAGCTGCTTGCCGAAAGACCTGCCTGACTATCTTGAAGTCGACATTAGCGCACTTGAACTCGGCACTACGCTGCACCTGTCCGACCTTACCCTGCCGGCCGGCGTCACCTCTGTTGACCTGTCCCACGGTGAAGAGCACGACAATGCGGTACTCAGCATCACTAAAGTGAAAGTTCGTGTTGAAGAAGATGAAGACGGTGAAAGCGAAGGCGAAGAAGATTCCAGCGCCGAGTAAATCGTCCCGTTAAGCATCATGCGGGCCATGTCTGCATGGCCCGCATGATGCTGACATGATGTTAGAATCAAGCGCCTCGGCGCTTGATTTTTTTTAGGCCCGACGCTGGCGCGGCGTCAATAATGCCTTCTGGATATTGCATGAGGTGCGAAGATGAGCCAGATAACAGCCATTATTGGGTTGGGTAACCCCGGCGCGGAGTATGACGCCACGCGCCATAACGCCGGCTTCTGGCTGGTAGACGCGATTGCGCATAGCGCCCATGCGGAGCTGCGCCCGGAAAAGAAATTTTTCGGCCACTACGCCAAGGTACGCCTCGGCGACCATGAGCTGCACCTGCTCAATCCAGCCACCTTTATGAATCGCAGCGGTGCCGCGGTGGCAGCCTTAAGTCAATTTTTCAAACTGTCCCCTGACAATCTGCTGGTCGCTCATGATGAGCTTGACCTGCCGCCCGGTCAGGCACGCTATAAAACCGGCGGTGGCCACGGGGGGCCATAACGGTCTGCGCGATATTATTAGCGCCCTAGGCGATCAAAAACAGTTCCATCGGGTGCGCATTGGCATTGGCCACCCTGGCGAGGCGCGCCAAGTCACTAACTATGTATTGGGACGGCCCGGCAAGAGCGAACAAGAGGCGATCGTTCGCGCTTTGGATGAGTGCATTGCCACACTGCCCTTAGCGTTAGCGGGTGACTGGGCTAAAGCCATGAACCAGCTACACAGCCTCAAGTCAGAATAGGCTCAGCCAATACCGTGCTAGTGACGCCGGTGGCTGACGACTGGCGCATCTCGTAGAATGGCGGTTACTTTTACGCCTACCATCTTATTTCAGGAACATTTTATGGGTTTTAATTGCGGCATCGTCGGACTGCCTAACGTCGGCAAGTCGACACTATTCAATGCTTTGACGAAGTCAGGCATCGATGCAGAAAATTTCCCTTTCTGCACCATTGAACCGAATGTCGGTATCGTGCCGATGCCGGACCCACGACTTGATAAGCTTGCCGAGATCGTCAAGCCGCAAAAAGTGCTGCCGACCACCATGGAGTTCGTCGATATTGCGGGCTTGGTGGCGGGCGCCTCCAAAGGCGAAGGCTTGGGCAACAAATTTCTGGCCAATATCCGTGAAACCCAGGCGATCGCCCACGTGGTGCGCTGCTTCGATAACGATAACGTTATCCACGTAGCCAA
>AXCI01000470.1_pt1 | contig 19471 bp, 19 predicted proteins | sample 182571 | NCBI WGS metagenome assembly AXCI01 (sample SAMN02359225, study PRJNA218796) | groundwater metagenome | isolation source: Mt. Simon Sandstone pore water sample D5872 at 1.8km depth, Illinois-Basin... | place: USA: Decatur, Illinois | collected 2009-05 | reverse complement strand
ACTCTAGATTGCGTGCACGCAGGAACTCGGCACGTACAATATCGACCAAGCCCAGCCACGAGAAGAGCAGCATAATACCCAGCAGCCACCAGAACCCTGGCTGAACAAAGCTGGCTAAAATAATCAGCAGGAACAGAACCGGCAAGCCTGACCAGATCTCGGTAACACGTTGACCGATCAAATCAATTTTGCCGCCAAAGTAACCCTGCACACCGCCGACCACAACGCCAATGATTAACGACCCTGCGGTGAGTACTAGAGCAAACGCAACGGAGAGTCGGAAGCCATAAATGACACGGGCCAATACATCGCGCCCTTGGTCATCGGTACCCAGCCAGTGGCGGCCATCCGGTGGCGCTGGGGAAGGGCGTGTCATATTCATATCAAGGGTTTGGTAGGAGTAGGGAATCGCTGGCCAGAGTGCCCAGCCATGATTCTCAATTTGTTGTTGGATAAACGGATCCAAGTAATCGGTACGTGTAGGAAGAAAACCATCAAATTCGGTTTCAGGGTAGTCCACTAGCATAGGCACGTACCATTGACCGTCATACTGCATGATGATCGGCTTATCGTTGGCGATAAGCTCAGCAAATAGGCTGAGAATGAACAGCGTACCAAATAGCCAGAGCGATATACGGGCGCGTCGATTGGCCTTGAAGGCTGCCAATCTGCGCCGGGTAATGGGCGATAAACGAGATGCAAATAACGCCATTATCACGACTCCCGGGTCGAAAAATCGATACGCGGGTCTACCCACACATAAGTCAGATCGGAAACCATCTTAAGGATTAGCCCAATCACGGTATATAGAAATAGCGTGCCGAATATCACCGGATAGTCTCGCTGCATAACGGCCTCAAAGCCAAGCAGGCCCAACCCGTCCAGAGAGAAGATAACCTCAATCAGCAGCGCGCCGGTGAAGAATATGCCAATCATGGCGGCGGGCAGTCCCGCGATAATAATCAGCATGGCGTTGCGAAACACATGCCCATACAGCACGCGTCGTTCATCGGCCCCTTTAGCACGCGCGGTAATCACATACTGCTTATGGATCTCATCGAGAAAGCTGTTTTTGGTCAGCATGGTGAGCGTCGCAAAGCTGCCAATCGCGGCCGCGATCACCGGTAGCGTGATATGCCAAAAGTAGTCTTTAACCTTTCCCCATGCCGAGAGCTGATCGAAGTCTGGTGACGTCAAACCGCGTAACGGAAATAGATCCCAGTAGGTTCCCCCGGCAAATAGTACGATCAACAGAATCGCAAACAAAAACCCAGGGATGGCGTAGCCAACAATCACCAAGCCCGAAGACCAGACATCAAACCGTGAGCCATGGCGCAGGGCCTTTTTGATGCCCAGTGGAATCGAGATCAAGTAGACCAGCAGGGTAGTCCATAGCCCTAGCGAAATAGACACTGGCAACCGCTCAATCATTAGCTCAGTCACCGGGCGGTCGCGGAAAAAACTGGTGCCAAAATCTAGCGTGAGATAGTCCGCCATCATGCCGATAAAGCGTTCGTGGGCAGGCTTGTCAAAACCAAACTGCTGCTCAAGTTGCTCGATAAAGCGCGGATCAATGCCCCTGGCGCCTCGGGAGTCGTCGCTTACCCGCACATCGGCACCGCCCATATCTAACCGAGTACTGGCCATGGCATCTGCGCCTTCAAAGCGTGCCAGCATCTGGTCAATTGGCCCGCCTGGGGCCGCCTGAACAATCATGAAATTGAGTAGCATGATGCCGAAAAGCGTCGGAATCATTAGCAGCAATCGGCGTAGGGTATAGCGTGCCACAGAGCACTCCATGGTTCTTTAGGGTTAAGCCGTTGAGGATAAACCGTTGCGAATACGACGCTGTCATAATGACTGAATCAGCGGCGGCGCTGCAGTTCTGCTTCACGGTCGGTATCGACCCACCACGCATCCATATCCATGGCGTACTCCGGGAACGGTTCGGGGTAACCAAATTTATCCCATACCGCAATGCGGGTTTCCCCAGAATGGTAGTGGGGAATAACATAAAACCCCCAACGTAGTACTCGATCCAGTGCCTGGGCTGCGGTATCGAGTTCCTCACGGCCATCGGCACGGATTAATGTCTCCACCAGTGCATCTACTGCGGGGTGGGCGAGGGACATTCGGTTACGGCTTTGTGGCGCCTCTGCGGCGGCACTGGTCCAGAAGTCGCGCTGCTCATTACCCGGATTATTGGACTGAGGGAAATGGCTAATCACTATGTCATAGTCGTAGTTGCGCTGCCGGTTTAAAAATTGATTGATATCAACGATGCGCAGTGAAGTTTGAACACCCAGGCGCGCCATATTACGAAGCATGGGCTGAACCACGCGTTCAAGACCTGAGTCGTAAAGTAACACTTCCAGGCTCAAGGGCTGCCCGGTTTCTTGATTGACTAGCACGCCATCTTCTACGCGGTAACCTGCTTCGCGGAGTAGGTCGAGTGCTTTACGTAACCGCTCGCGCAGCTCTGTGGGCTCATTGATAGGCAGCGGCTCAGTGAAGAGGCGGTCAGAGCCATGGGAAGCAATCAACTCTTCTCGGTAAGGTTTCAGTAGTGCCAGCTCTTCGTCTGAAGGCAAACCAGTGGCTTCCATTTCAGAGTTTTGGAAAAAGCTTTCGGTACGCCGGTAGGTATCGTAGAAAATATTGGTATTAAGCCACGGAAAATCGAAGGTCAGGCTCAATGCTTCGCGCACTCGAGGGTCCTGGAATTTCTCTTTACGCAGGTTGAAGACAAACGCCTGCATCATGGAAGGATTAACATCGGGAATTGTTAACCGCGTCACCAAGCCCTCTTCATAGGCTGGAAAATCGTAGCCAATGGCCCAAGTAGCCGCACGGGCGTCAATACGAAAATCCGTTAGGCCCGCTTTAAACGCCTCCCAGGCGATATCCCGATCCCGATAATAGTCATACACAATGCGGTCAATGTTGTAGCGGCCAATGTTAACCGGAAGGTCTTTTCCCCAGTAATCCTCATCGCGTTGATAAGCAATCCGTCTGCCTGGGTCTACTTCGCTTATTTTGTACGGCCCAGAGCCAGGATGCGCCGCAAGCGTAGGCGATGTGAATTCACGCGGCTCCCAGTAGTGGCGGGGCAGTATGGGTAGTTGAGCAACGATTAACGGTAGTTCTCTGGAATCATTATTGCTAAAGGTAAAGCGTACCTGATGCTCGTTTAAGGCAATGACTTCTTCTACGCCAGCATAATAGCTGGCGTAAAAAGGGTTGCCCTCTTCACGGAGTAGATTAAGCGAAAACACCACATCGTAAGCCGTGACAGGCTCACCATCCTGAAAGCGTGCTTCTGGGCGAAGGTCAAACTCAATCCAGTGTCGGTCAGGGTCGAGGCGCACACCCTCAGCCAGCAGCCCATAAAGGCTGAATGGTTCATTTGGGTTACTGGCCATCAATGTATCGTAAATTTGTGAAACGCCGGTCGCGGGTGTGCCGCGAATAATAAACGGATTGGTAGAATCAAAGCTGCCCCCCACGGCGGTATGGGTGATGGTGCCGCCTTTAGGAGCCTGTGGGTTTACATGTGGAAAGTAGGGGAAATCAGCGGGGAGCTCAGGGCTATCGTAAAGCGACAGCCCGTGCACGGTTTCAACGGGTACTACGTTGTTAGCGTCAGTATGTAAATCACCCACCACGTTGCTGCTTGAAGTGCTGTTTGGCGAATCGTTACTGGCGCTTTCCTCAGAAGCCAGTAACGGTACGTTGATAAGCAAGCTACTAATGAGTAGAAGCGATTTCGCTAAAAACAGACCACGCGGCATTGGTGACATCCCATGTGAACAAAGCCAACTAGTTAACCCGGTTTCAACGTCCTGAAAGTGTCAGTAGTTGACCCGGTTGTAAAGCGCCGGGGCTGGCAATCGCATTCCAGCGTATTAGATCTTGCTGGTCAATATTATAACGAGCGGCGATCGCAGAGAGGCTGTCGCCTCTCTCCACACGGTGCGTAGTATTGCTATTCGACTGAGCGATTGTAGAAACGTTGCCGCGTGAAAGCTGGGCCAATACTTGAGAATCGACCTCTTCCGGTACTAGCAGAGTTTGCGCACTGCGTGGATCAATGCTGCCATTGAGTAAGCCTGGATTTAACTCGGCTAACGCCGTTTGGCTGACATCCAGCATCTGCGAAGCCTCTGACAGGCTAACTGCATGAGCTAACTGCACTTTAGCGAAAGCAGGGTCGACATGGATCTCTGGCAAGCTAACACCGTACTGCTCAGGGTCGTTGATGATGGTGGCGATTGCTTTCAGTTTGGGAACATACTGCATGGTTTCGTAAGGCAGTGTGAGCTCCCAGTAATCGCCATTCAGACCTTGTCCTTGCGCCTGCCGCTGAGCATTATTAACGGTACCCGCGCCTGCGTTGTAAGCGGCTAACGAAAGCATTAGATCACCTTCGTACCACTGGTCTGCCTGCATTTCCAAGTAGTCCAACGCCGCCTCGGTCGATGTCACTACATCTAAGCGGCCGTCATAATTACCATTGCGCACCAGGCCCAATGCATCACCAGTGTTGGGCATAAATTGCCATAGCCCAGCGGCACCGCGGTGGCTACGCGCACCTGGGTCGAAAGAGCTTTCCACAAACGGGATTAATGCCACTTCGCCAGGCAGGCCACGCTCACTGACTTGTTGGCTAATCCAGGCAAGCCAGGGAGTAGCGCGTTCAGTAATGGTGGCAATATTTTCAGGACTCGAGCGGTAGTGTTCAATCCACTCATCCACCCGTGCCTGCGCTTCCGCTGACAGGGACTTTTCTTGCCACTGAAAGCTTTTACGCAGGGTGGTCCAGGCATCTTGAGGTTCCAGCTCCAGCGCCTCCCAAAAATGAATTTGAAAAGGGGTGGGGTGAGGCTGGGTAGCAGACGACTGTGTGCTTAAAGCAGAAGTCGATGTGGCTGAACTATATCCAGAGGGTGTTTCGTATCCCTTAGCAGAGGCTTGGGAGCTTGCTGCGGCGGCTAACATTAGGCCCATAATTACGGTACTGCCAGCGCTCAGCATTAAGCGCTGGCGAATCGTTCGATAGGTCATAGTTGCATTCGTTTAGTTTCGATAGCGTTCTTAGAAACGGTTCTTCCACTCACGAAGAGTAGTGAACGTAGCGAGATCATTATCATTAACACCCTGAGTACCTGCTGCTTGGCGCACGCTATCAGTGCCCACGCGAAGGTAGGGGTTAATTTTCAGCTCGCGTCCTATCGTGCTGGGTAAGGTGGGGCGATCCAATGCCCGCGCCTTTTCACACTCCTGCAAGGCGTGTTTAACGTCTTCATTGTCAGGGTCCGCAGCACGAGCAAACGTAAGGTTTGCCTGCGTATACTCATGGGCTGCAAAGACCAGTGTATCTTCAGGTAGTTCCGCAAATTTATTTAACGCAGCGAACATTTGCTCTGGGGTGCCTTCGAATAAACGACCACAACCAGCGCAAAATAGGGTGTCACCGCAAAATAGCAGCGCAGGAATACCCGCTGTGTAGTAGCTGATATGATCCAGCGTATGGCCAGGTGTCGCTATGACGTCAAACAAGCGACCCATAATGCGAACTTCATCACCATCACCAACGGCTTCATCAATGCCTTCAATATTGGGATTGGCTGGGCCAATCACGTAAGGCGAGTAGCGTTTAATTAACTCCGCTAAACCGCCAGTATGATCATGGTGGTGATGGGTAATCAGAATGCTTTCGAGGGTTAACGACTCACGTTCAAGAAACTCGATTACGGGGGCCGCTTCACCTGGATCCACCACGCAAACGCTTTGGCTGTTATCTTGTCTTAATAGCCAAATATAGTTGTCGCTAAGGGCAGGGATCGGTGTCACGCTCATCATCGGCGAGATCCTTTAGATTTTGAAAATGCAGAATTCAGTAACCAGCATGCGTAAACACGCTAAACATTGCGTTTCTTGATCTTAAATTTGATCTTAAAAAAATAGCGGCGCTAAATCGGTGTAACCAAGGCGTTGAAAAGCCGTTACTGTGGAGGGAAGCGCTGTTCATGTCAAATTCGACCACGGCCACGACACTCGCTAAACGCTTAATAAGTAGCCAGCCTTATTGGCAATCAGAAGCTGGCCAATCACTATGGGAAACGCAGCGGGCCTGCTTAGGACCGGTAGTGGAATCACGCGTGGGCGGCCACAGCTTGGAAATGAGCATGGGGCCGGTGCTGATGACCATGTCTGCTATTACCCACCCTATACGCTGGTCGCCTACGCGCCAGTTAGCCGAAAATGATAGCACTTTGGTCTGCCCACCAGACCAGCTTGCGTTGCCGGATCGTTGTTTAGATGTGATGGTCATTCACCACTGGCTTGAGCAGTTAAGTGATGCCCATTTCACGCTTCAGGAAGCCGCGCGGGTAACCACCGATAATGGCATTTTGGTGCTATTTGGCTTTAATCCTATTGGTTTGGGCGGGCTTGCTCGCCAGTGGCGTAAAAAACAGCGGCAGTTTCCTTGGGATGGTACCTGGCGTTCAGCTAGCCGTTTGCGTGACTGGTTGGCGTTTGTCGACTTTGAGGTGGAGCGGGTAGACTATTGCTGTTTTCGAGGGCGGATGAACGCCAAGTGTGGTGAGTATTGGGAGTCTTTAGGGCGTAGACATAACCTGCCGTTGGGCGAGAGCTATATGATTCAAGCCCGCCGCCGACAGCGTCAAGCGCCTGTGCAACGCTTGAAGTTTGGCTTAGAAGCGCCTGTTTCTCCCGCTTCATTGGGCGTTACTCGTTCAGGTTCATCGGCTCGCTGCCAGCCCTACCAAGAGCTCCCAGCTAAGGCTAATCAAGCTAATCAAACAAAGCTTCATCAAACAAAGGATCAAGAGATTGACTAAAGAGGCTGCCGGACATCTACCTCGGGTAACGGTGTACACCGATGGGGCTTGTCGGGGCAATCCTGGCCCTGGCGGTTGGGGCGTTGTGCTAGCCAGTGGTGAGCATGAAAAGACGTTAAAAGGTTATGAAGCGGATACCACCAATAATCGCATGGAGTTGATGGCGGCGATTATGGCTTTACGCACACTGAACACGGCCTGTGAAGTGGCGCTATGGACAGACTCGCAGTATGTGCGCCAGGGTATTACCCAGTGGATTCATAACTGGATAAAGCGCGGCTGGAAAACCGCTGCTAAGCAACCGGTCAAAAACGCTGAGCTTTGGAAAACCCTGCATGAAGAGACTCAGCGCCACAGCGTTGAGTGGCATTGGGTGAAAGGGCACAGTGGTCACCCGGGAAATGAACGCGCTGACTCGCTGGCCAATGAAGCCATTGATGAGCACCAAAAAGGAGAGCATGATGCGCCAGGTGATACTAGATACTGAAACCACGGGTATCGACCCTAAAGATGGCCATCGCTTGGTAGAAATTGGCGCCATTGAGATGGTCAACCGCCGTTTTACTGGCCGCACCTATCATCAGTATATTAATCCTGAGCGCCATATCGATGCAGAAGTGGTTGCCGTTCATGGGATTGACGACGCTAAAGTCGCCAATGAGCCGGTGTTCGCGGAAATAGCCGACGATTTCTGGGCCTTTATTGAAGGTGCGGAGCTTGTGATTCATAACGCCCCCTTTGATGTGGGTTTTATTGACCACGAGCTGGGCATGCTCAATCAGCGGCGTAACACGCCTGCTTTGGGACCGGTGCGTGATCACTGCGCCGTGTTAGATACCTTGACGATGGCCCGGACCATGCACCCAGGTCAGCGCAATAGCCTTGATGCATTGTGCAAGCGTTATGATATTGATAATGGCCACCGTGTTTTGCACGGCGCTCTCTTAGACTCCGAAATTCTCGCTGAAGTTTATTTAGCGATGACCGGCGGCCAAACCGCACTGACCCTAGATGCTGCTTCTGCAGCAGAGCAGGAGCAGGCCGATACCTCAAATGAAGGACTGTCGATTCAGCGCTTATCACTCACGCCAGGTCAGCTCCGCGTGGTGCGCCCAACCGACGAAGAGCAAGCGGCCCATAAGGCTAAGTGCGAAGCGCATCAACTAACCTGGTTTGAGGGTGCGGCCAGCGATGCTTAGGCGAGAAATTCCCCATCATGAACAGGCCGGGCGGGTCATTCGCCTTTCTCGCAGCTTGTTAGCGCCTGCGCCATTGACCGGCAGTGAGGAGCTAACCCCGCTGCAGCCTTATCAGCCTTGGACAGAGCAAATGCAGCCGCTGTGTTACTGGGATGATGAGCCGGTGGCACTGCTGGTGGAACCCCAGGCGCAAAGCGGCTGGATTGATGGACGGCAGTGGATGAGCGAGCTCTCCACCGCTTGGTTTAGCCTGCTCTCTACGGCGCTTCAGGTAGGCGCTTGGTTGGAAAATCACCGCTTCTGCGGTCGCTGTGGGGCGCCCGCTACCAAGCTTACCTCAGAATTTGCCATGCACTGCCACGCTTGCGGGCACCGCAATTATCCGCGCATTTCACCGTGCATTATTACCCTGGTCACCAGTGGGGAAGCGATGCTGCTGGCGCGCAGTCCTCGTTTTCCGCCTGGGCGTTACTCAACGCTGGCTGGGTTTATCGAGCCGGGAGAATCTGCAGAAGAGGCGGTGCATCGGGAAGTGTTTGAAGAGGTGGGAGTGCATATTGACCAACTACGTTACCACCAGAGCCAGGCATGGCCTTTTCCACATTCGCTGATGTTTGGGTACTTTGCTGAAGCTACTACACGGCGTATTCGCATTGATGGGGTAGAGATTAGTGATGCTGCGTGGTTTTCGCCTCGACAGTTACCCTCTCTACCACCGCCATACTCGATCTCCCGCGAACTGATCGAAACCCATTTGGCACGCTGGCGTGAATAAGCGCTAGGGTGCCGATAGGTCGATTACTCGCTAGGGAACAGGCTTGTAAGCTTAGTGGCCAGCATGACATTGCCGGTCGCTTTAAGCTTGCCGGTCATAAACGCCGTCATGCCATTGATATCGCCACTCATAATCCCTTTTAGCGTATCTGTGGTCAGGCTTAGGCTAACAGAAGGATCATCGTGCTCACCTTCTTGTACATCCAGCGTGCCATCTTGGATATTTAAGTAGTAGCTGCCTGCATCTGAGAAGTGGAATTGGAATACTTCATTCATGCCCTCGGCCGCTTCCGGATTGAAACGCGCTTTCAACTTCTCAAGGGTATTATTGGACATAACATCTCTCTCAGTTAGGTAAAACAGACTAAGGCTAGCGATAATAGCCCAAAGAAACAATCGTCATGGCCTGCGAGGTTATTTCATACATGCGTTTCAATCAAGCGCCGTGGTAGTGCCCTCGCAACGTTTAGGTAACGTGCCCGTCATAAAAGAATCAATTTTCTCAATGGAGAGCGTCAATGAATGAATGGATAGCCGAAATAGGCATGTTTTTTGTGCAAACCACCATCGTTATGGCGCTGATAGGCATAGTGTTGCTGCTTATAGCGCGAACGAAACAAGATAAAGAGAGCGACTTAAAACTCTATATTGAGCCACTCAATGACCAGCGTCGTCGTCGCGGTCGTCGCTTACGGCTAACCAGCACACTGCCAGGTGCCCGTAAAAAGCTGATAAAAGCATTCCGCACCGAGGATAAAAAACGCCAGAAGGCGGCTAAGGTGCATCAAGACACGCCCCTAGAGCCGCGCGTTTGGGTGCTTGATTTTCACGGCGACTTGAAAGCATCTCAAACCGAGCATTTTGCGCAAGAGGTGTCGGCCATTATCGATGTTGCTGCCGAAAATGACGAAGTCGTGGTTCGTTTAGAGTCTGCCGGTGGCCTAGTGCATGCCTATGGATTGGCCGCCGCACAGTTAGACCGCCTGCGTACGGCAGGGTTAACCACAACGGTCTGTATCGATAAGGTGGCGGCGAGCGGTGGCTACCTAATGGCCTGTACTGCGCAGCATATCAAGGCCGCACCTTTTGCGGTCATTGGCTCGATTGGCGTGGTGGCGCAAGTGCCTAATATTCATCGTTTGCTTAAACGCCATGATATAGACGTTGAGCTGCTGACCGCAGGTAAATACAAGCGCACCCTGACCGTACTCGGCGAAAATACCGAAGAGGGGAAAGCAAAGTTCCTAGAAGACTTAGAGAACACGCACCACTTATTTAAAAGCTATGTGGCGGAGCGCCGTCCCGAAATGGACATTGATACCATTGCCACCGGCGAAATTTGGTACGGAAGTGAAGCCTTGCCTCAGCGGCTTATCGACAGTGTGGGTACCAGTGAAGCCTACCTAGTGGAGCGTATGGCTGAGGCTCGTGTATTCAGTGTGAAGCTTGAGCCTCCTAAAACCGTTACTCGTAAGCTTGGTTTGGCAGTCTCCGCAGGCGTAGAAAAAGCAGTACTCAAAACGCTTGGCCTGATCGACGCCGCTGGGTGGCAGCGGCGCTAATCTGTAGGCTAGTTAGCGGCCTCATGCGGTGTAGTGGTTTGCCAAGGTATCAATTACCGCCTTGGCACTCTCACTGCTCAGCGAATAATAGATAGTTTGTGACTCTCGTCGGGTATCGACAAGCTCATCACGTCTCAATATGGCCAAGTGCTGTGAAAGAGCCGACTGGCTTAACGCAAGCTGTTGATTAATTTGCGTTACTGATAGCTCTTTCTCGGCCAGCAAGCAGAGAATTTGCAGCCGTTTCTCATTGGCCAGCGCCTTCAGCAGGTTGGTTCCCGCCTCAATAGCGCGACAGTTATGTTCAAGCAGGCGGGTAGCGGCGCTTGTAGAAGCAGACATAATGATCTCCTTGCCTACACTGTTACATCAGCGTTTTTATAAGCATTGTTATAAGTTGTCGTGGCATCGTCGCGTCGCGATGATCAAGTTGTTTAATGATCAGTAATTTAGCGAGTTTTTGTCCAAGCCGCTGTTTAACGATTAATCAATGGTAGGCAATAGTTTGCCCACTTGTCGACAATGCTGCTGGCATGGCTGCTGCTTTGGTCGATATTTAGCCCATAGTAGGAGGGCGAAGCGACCGTTTACTTTATACAGTGTCAACAATCCGCCGATAACCCATTACAAAAAAGACAGGGACACCATGAGCCGCTACCTACAGATTTTTCAGCAGTCGATTGATGGCCCGGAAGCGTTCTGGGCAGAGCAAGCCAAACGGATTCCCTGGTATACACCGCCTCAAACCATACTCAGCTACGATGATCAGCAGCATGCCCGCTGGTTTAGCGACGGTGAAATGAACCTCTGCTACGCCGCTCTCGACTACCACGTTGACAACGGACGTGGTGAGCAGGCCGCGATTTTCTGGGACTCGCCCGCGGCGCAGGCTAAACAAACCATTAGCTACCGCGAGTTGCGCGATAAGGTGGCGCATTTTGCGGGAGCGTTAACGCAGCTAGGCGTCACCAAGGGTGATCGTGTGGTGATCTATATGCCGATGATCCCCGAAGCCCTGGTGGCCATGTGCGCCTGTGCTCGGCTTGGCGCTATCCATTCGGTGGTCTTTGGTGGCTTCGCCCCTCATGAGCTGGCGGCGCGTATTGAAGATGCCGAGCCTAAAGTGGTGGTCGCTGCTTCTTGTGGTATCGAGCTGGGCAAAGTGCTGCCCTATAAACCGATGGTAGACCAAGCCATTGAGTTAAGCAGCCATAAGCCGGATGCCTGTGTGGTTTACCAGCGTGAAGCACACCGGGCTGAATTGAGGGTTGATGATCATGACTGGGAAGCACTGGTAGGCAAAGCGCCGTTTGCCGAGTGCGTGCCGGTGAAGGGCACCGACCCGCTGTATATTCTGTATACCTCTGGCACCACCGGTAAGCCCAAAGGCGTTATGCGCGATACGGGTGGCTACGCGGTGGCCTTAGCCTACTCAATGCAAGCAATCTACGCCATGGAGCCGGGCGAGGTGTTCTTTACTGCCTCGGATGTAGGCTGGGTCGTTGGGCACTCCTATATTGTTTATGCTCCTTTGTTGGCGGGTTGCACTAGCGTGGTGTACGAAGGTAAACCGGTAAAAACTCCCGATGCAGGCAGCTTCTGGCGTTTGATTGAGGAGTACCGCGTGAAGAGTTTCTTTACCGCGCCTACCGCCTTCCGAGCGATTAAAAAAGAGGACCCCGATGCCAAGTTGCTGCAGAACTACGATATCAGCAGCCTGAAGCATCTCTATGTGGCCGGTGAGCGGCTCGATCCACCGACCTTCCATTGGTTAGATGATCTCTTGGATGTACCGGTGATTGACCACTGGTGGCAAACTGAAACCGGCTGGCCAATCGCCGCCAACTTGCCTGGCATTGAAACGGTGCCGACCAAGGCGGGTTCGGCCACGTTTCCGGTGCCCGGCTTCAATGTGCAAGTGCTCAACCGCGATGGCGAACAGGCAAAACCCATGGAGCAGGGCAGTGTGGTTATCAAACAGCCGATGCCGCCGGGTTGCTTGACTGGGGTATGGCGCGATGAAAGGCGCTTCCATAGCGCCTATATGGCGGCATACCCCGGCTACTATTTAACCGGCGATGGCGGCTATTTCGATGAGCAGGGCTACCTGTTTATTATGGGCCGCACCGACGATGTCATTAACGTGGCGGGTCACCGGCTTTCAACCGGAGAAATGGAAGAAGTGGTCGGTGCCCACCCTGCGGTGGCCGAGTGCGCGGTGATTGGGATTCATGATGACTTAAAAGGGCAGTTGCCCATCGGCCTGGTGATCCTTAAAGATGGTTTTGAGGGCGATGAAGCCACGCTTGAGGCTGAGCTGATTGCGCGGGTTCGCGAACACATCGGCCCTATTGCTTGCTTTAAGCAGGTGCTGGTGGTCGACCGGCTACCTAAAACACGCTCGGGTAAGATATTACGCAAGCTGCTACGCACGATTGCCGATGGCAAAGAGTTTGGAATTCCCTCTACCATCGATGACCCTACTAGCCTTGCGGATGTTCACGCCGCCATGCGCGAGCGCTCGGTAGGCGCGGCGGACAAAGCCACGCCGCTTGATTGATAGATCGCAAGTAAGCCGTTCGGCATCGAGGGCGGCTTTCATTACCTGAATTTAATGTCGACTTTTAATACCCTGTAGAAGCCGTATAATGCGCTCCCCAGAACCGTGCCCGCTTTATCAATGTTGATTTACCGGCTGCGCCTACTACCCCGAGGGTTCCCTAACCCCTCTTATCTATTAAAAAAAGGTCGACCCGCATGTTTGCATTGAGTGAGACTCAGCACCGCCGTTGCCTACTGGTGATGGTGGCTTTTCATATTGGCATTATTGCCGCCAGTAACTATTTAGTTCAGCTGCCGTTTACGCTGTTTGGTTTTCATACCACCTGGGGCGCGTTTAGCTTTCCATTTATTTTCCTGGCCACCGACTTAACGGTTCGTCTGTTTGGTAAAGGGCCAGCGAGATCGATTATTCTGCGCGTTATGCTTCCCGCTCTGCTGGTCTCCTATGTGGTATCAGTGATCTTCCCTCGGGGCAGCTTCGCCGGGATTGGCGCGTTAACTGAATGGAATCTGTTTGTTGCCCGTATCGCCTTGGCGAGTTTCCTGGCTTATGTGATTGGCCAATTGCTGGATGTTCAGGTGTTTGACCGCTTGCGCCAATGGGCCTGGTGGGTAGCGCCGGTTTTCTCAACGGTGCTGGGTAACTTGGCCGACACCTTTGCATTCTTCTCGGTGGCGTTTTATAACAGCCCAGACCCGTTTATGGCCGCTAATTGGGTTGAAATTGCCGCCGTCGACTATGCGATTAAACTCGCCATCAGCCTGCTGTTTTTCCTGCCGCTGTATGGCCTGCTGCTTGCCTGGCTAACCCGCCGTTTGGTGGTCTGGACAGGGCAAGTGGATGCGTCACCCCGCACGGCCTAATCGTATCACTATCACCATCATCGCCAAGGCATAGGAGCAATCATGACGAACGTTGCCACTGTTGATCTGCACTTTATCGATATGCCTGCCGAGGAAGCCACTGCGGACGCCACGCCGCTAGTCGTGATTCACGGCTTACTGGGCAGTGCCGATAATTGGCGTTCGCATTTAAAAGTGTGGCAGCGCAAACGTCGCGTGATTGCGCTGGACCTGCGAAACCATGGTCGCTCTCCCCATGCAGAAGGTATGCAATACGCCACTATGGCGAATGACGTAGTTGCGCTACTCCATAAGCTCTCGATCGAGCGTGCTCATGTGCTTGGCCATTCCATGGGGGGCAAGGTGGCGATCAGTCTAGCGCGCATGGCACCTGAGCGAGTAGCGTCACTGATGGTGGCCGATATTGCGCCGGTGGCTTATGAGCACGGTCACGATGATGTCTTTGCCGCCTTAGACAGTGTGCGGGAAGGGCAGCCAACAAATCGCCGTGAAGCCGATGAGCTGCTTAGCCAACATGTCGACTCCCGACCCACACGGCTGTTTTTAGCCACCAACCTTGTGCGCAATGACGATAACGTGATGGCGCTAAGAGTAGGGTTGGATGAGATTAAGCGGGGCTACAGCGATATTATTGGTGTGCCCGATGGCGAACAGGCCTACGAAGGGCCTTCATTGGTATTACGCGGTGGTGACTCTCATTATGTGGCCGACGACATGCTGCCTGCGCTGCGCGAAGTGCTGCCCCGTGCCCGCGTAGTAACGCTTAAAGATGCCGGACATTGGCTACATGCCGATCAACCAGAAGCCTTCCAGCAAGCGGTCGTAGCATTCATCGACGCGCAATAGTGCTTTACCTGCAGTAGCGCTCAACTCTCAAAGCGTTGTCACCGTTAGACCATGCTGCTCTGGGTAGCGCAAAAACCGATTCAGTATGCGGTAGCTATCAACATCAAAGCTTGCAGGGGACTCTGCAAGCGTTTGTGCTTTGTTAAAGCTGGACGCGCTGCCCAGGTAACACCATTGGCGAACCACATGCCATGCAGGTGCTGTAGCTCCCGCTGAGCGCTCCTCAATAGCAATACTGCCCGGCCACGGCCACACATTGACCTGTAGCTGCTTGAGCGCTGCCTGTGCCCGCTGGGTATGCTCTGCTATCGTCTCCTGACCATTGCACGCTCCACGGCACTTACCTACCTGATTGGCAAAACAGCGCCCTTTACCTTTTTCAAGCCCAAGTACTCGCGGGCAGAGCTGCTGTTCTTCGGCAATGCTGAGCAGGGCGTTCTTGGCCTCGCGGGCATTACGAAATAAGCCATATAGCGTACCGCCTATAGGCTGGCTCAAGTCGCTACCGTTGAGCAGCTCAGGGTGGTCGGCTGCCTCCTCCCAGTGCCAGGTAGTCAACTTACGCTGCTTGCGTAGCTGCCGGTTCATGATCGGCATTAACGTTTTAACCAGTTGTGCTTCACGTAATTGGGCGCCTAAATCCCCCGCAGTCTCTTCCCACTCAACATGCTGAACCTGTTGAGCTAGGCGCATCTCTTTGTCATCTTGGTGATCGCGCTGAAAGTGACCTAACACGCGGCTGCGCAAGTTGATGCTTTTACCTACATACAGAGGTAACCGGTTGTGACCATAAAAAAGATATACGCCGGGGCCGTTAGGTAATCCCTCCAACTGAGCGCTATCCAGATGGGCGGGTAGCGTCCGGTGGCGGCGTTCATCACCCAACAGGCTCTGCCATGCTTCACCGCTCTGTTCAATCTGCCACGTTTGCCATAGGGACCACAGTGCGTCTACATCGTCGCCAGCACGGTGGTGACGGACGGCAGAGATGCCATAGCGGTTAAGCAGGGCTTTGAGGTTATGCTGGCGCTCTTGAGGAGCAATGCGGCGTGATAAGCGCAGTGTGCATATCAGCGAGGCTCGATAATCCTGCCCGGCGCGCTTGAACTCGTTACGTAAAAAGCTGTAGTCAAAGCGCGCATTGTGGGCCACTAGCTGGCCGTCACTCAGCCATTCCCGCAGTGACTCGGCTATTTGTGCAAAGCGGGGGCGTCACTAAGCATATCGTCACGAATCCCGGTGAGCTGGGTGATTTGCGCGGGCACTTTGCACTCTGGGTAAATTAAGCTGGACCAGCGGTCAACTACTTGGCCGTCTATGACTTTAATGGCCGCTATTTCGGTAATTCGGTCACGGGTTGCGCGGGTGCCCGTGGTCTCGACGTCGACAAAATTAACGTTGTTTCGCTCATACGGCGCCATGCTGGTGGTGGAAGAGCAATAAGGTTTATCGGGACATAAGGTTTACAGGGTTATAAGGCGTGGGGATCTACCGCTAAACGCGATACGGGCAGTTGTGCGCTAGTAACACCGGTTTGTTCTAAATAGGTTTCAAAGGCCGCGTAACGGCGGCTATCCAATGCCGCAGGATTCAGCGCCATCCGACGTAGGATATCCTCCCAGGCGGCGGCATTGATGTCGTTATCGACCACGGGGTGGGCGCTGATCAACAGCTCCCAGGCGGCATCGGGGTTATCAATGATCCAGTGGCTCGCCTGTTCAAGGGCAAGCACAAACCGAGACCAGGTATCTGCTCGGCGCGCAAGCGTATCGCTGTTGGCGAGTACCACTAAGCCATCATTACGAGGAATATCTAATTCATCGAAACGAATGATGTGGGTGTTAATACCTTCGGTTGCCAACTGTTGTGGAAGGTAGTGGTAAAACCGTCCGCCACGGCATCAATTTGACCTTCTCTCATTGCTCGAATCGGATCGAAGTGCAGGTTGATCGGTGGCGTAAAATCATCCGTTTGCTGTACCGAGCGAGGCAGTAACCGAGGAATGCTAAGGTCGCGGCCTTCGCCTGTTGTATATCCGTAGTGAAGACCCGCTAAAGTATTTTCGGTTTCTGGTTGCTCAGCACCCATCACTATCACCGCTGTTAACGATGTTTCGATCAAGGTCGCAATACGTGTAATGGGCGCACCGTTATGGGCATGTAAATGAAGCAGCGGCTGGCGGGTTAACGCCAGATCGACTTCACCTGCGGTGAGCAACTTGATAGCAATAGAGGGGTCAGCGGGCGACTGTATCTCTACCTCTAGCCCCTGGGCCGCATACAGGCCGCGTTCCTGAGCAACCACCAAGGCTGCGTGCTGGGGGCTTAAATACCAATCCAGCATCAGCGTCACGCGCTTCACCGGCGGTGGTTCAAGAGGCGGTGCCGGGGTGAGCCCCATCGTGGGGGCTTCGTCTTCGCTAACACTTTCCACGGGGCGCCATAATGCATTAGGCACTATAACGTCTGAATCCAGCGTTAGTGGGGCTGCGTCTTGTGTGGTTTCTACGCGCTCTTCAGTTGCGTGACTGGTTGAACTTAAAAATAATAAAGTGACGAGAAGACTTGATAGAACAGGGTGCCAATAGCGTAAGAGGCAACGCAACATAGTCAGTAACTCCAAATGTTGTAACGGCGAAGTGTAGCCGCCTTGGAAAGCTTCTGACCAGCCCTTTGACCATAAGGGCGTGCGGAGAAGGCACAGTAAATTCAACGGTTACATGTAATAATAGCGCTGTATTGATGTAGAGACGGAGAGTCATGGACGCAATTTATATGTTCTTTTGGTAGGCGGTTCGCTGATGGCGCTCAGCATTTTGGCCAGCCGTTTATCGTCAATGATGGGGGTCCCGCTGCTGTTGATCTTCCTCGGGCTAGGTATGCTAGCAGGGGAAGAGGGCGTGTTGGGTGTTGTGTTTGATGACTACTCTATGGCCTTTGCAATTGGCCATCTAGCGCTTGCCATGATTTTGTTAGATGGTGGTTTACGTACCCGTCTTAAAACCTTCCGGGTTGGTTTTAAACCCGCACTCTCTCTAGCTACCTTTGGGGTCTTTATCACCAGCGCCATTGTTGGCGTGATCGCGATGTGGATCTTTGACCTTACCATCGTGCAGGGCCTGCTGGTCGGCGCTATTGTCGGTTCCACCGATGCCGCCGCCGTTTTCTCCATGCTCAGTGGCCGAGGGGTCAATCTCAATGAGCGGGTAGGGGCGACGCTGGAGATAGAGTCGGGTACTAACGACCCGATGGCCATTTTCCTCACCTTGATGCTGGTCGAACTGCTGGTGGGCGATATCGGTGGCCCATTGGAGACCCTGGTATTTTTCATTGCCCAGTTTGGTATTGGCTTGATCATCGGCCTGGGCGGCGGCTGGCTGAGTGCCAAATTGCTGCGCTGGCTCGATCTAGCGCCGGGCCTTTATGCCATGTTGGCGCTGGCGCTCGGGTTCAGTGTATTCGGCTTAACCAGCGTACTCGGCGGTAGCGGCTTCTTGGCGATCTATCTTGCCGGGCTGATGATTGGTAACCAACCGGGACGCCACCTAAACTTTATCCTCCCTGTTCACGATGGCTTGGCATGGCTTAGCCAAATTGGGCTGTTCTTGGTGCTCGGGCTACTGGTTACGCCTAGTGAACTATGGGACGTCGCTTTGCCCGCCGGATTGGTGGCGCTGGCGCTTATTTTTATTGCGCGCCCTCTGGCCGTGCTGATCACCATCAAGCCGTTCTTCAAATTCCGCTGGCGGGAAACCTTCTTTATTGCCTGGGTTGGCTTAAGAGGGGCGGTACCTATCGTGCTTGCCATCTTCCCTGTCATCGGTGGGGTAGAAAATGCCTCGCTCTACTTTAACGTCGCGTTCGCCGTGGTATTGATGTCGCTGTTGATTCAAGGCGGCTCACTAACGCTAATGGCAAAGTGGTTGAAGGTAGAGGTGCCGGTGGGCACCGTACCTAACCGACGCGGCCCGCTAGGCATTCTGCCGGAAAACGACTTCGAGCTGTTTGTGTACGGAGTGGAGAACCAGGATCTAGAAGACGTGCCCATTCGGCTACTGCGTTTTCCTTCTGGCGCATTGATTTCGGCGCTGTTCCGTAACCACACTATGCTACACCCCAAGGGGAGCACGCGGCTGAAGCTAGGCGACGTTATCTGCGTTATCGGCCGCTCCGAAGACCTGTACTCCCTAAACCGGCTATTCAATGGCGATGCCAAGCTTAAGCAGGAGCGTGCTTTCTTCGGTACCTTTACCCTGGACGGCAGTGCACAAATGCAGGATATCGCCCAAGCCTATGGCCTGACGCTAAGCCCAGGTGAGCAGAACATGACACTGGCCGAATTCATTGCCCTGCGTGTAGGCGGCCACCCGGTTATTGGTGACGATGTCGACTGGCATGGCATTCATTGGGTGGTCAGCGATATGGAAGGCGGAAATATTACCCGCGTCGGGTTACGTTTGTACTAAAAGGCGTTGACTTAAAAAGAAAAGCTGCTAGTATATGCACCCGTAAGCCGGAGGGATGGCAGAGCGGTTGAATGCACCGGTCTTGAAAACCGGCGTAGGTGAATAACCTACCCAGGGTTCGAATCCCTGTCCCTCCGCCAAGCATTACGAATAAGCCGCTGATTTCAGCGGCTTTTTTGTGTCCGTAATTTAGTCAGCCCATACCCCAGCCCATACTTTGGTTTTGGTTCTCCCTAGGCAGAGCTGAACATAGTTGGACGATTCCTCCCTCTCTAATTAGTTTTTTTCCTTTATTTATACCTAGCCTGACTCAGACTATACCCATGTTTCTTC
>AXCI01003259.1_pt1 | contig 19561 bp, 19 predicted proteins | sample 182571 | NCBI WGS metagenome assembly AXCI01 (sample SAMN02359225, study PRJNA218796) | groundwater metagenome | isolation source: Mt. Simon Sandstone pore water sample D5872 at 1.8km depth, Illinois-Basin... | place: USA: Decatur, Illinois | collected 2009-05 | reverse complement strand
GCTGCCGAACGAGACTTTCAATATCTTTTAGCTCTTCACGACGCCATACGACCGCCTCACGATCGCTTGCGAAGGGACTATCGCTAGCCGCCTGCGGCATCGCAACGGTGCTGCTTACACCCTCCTCTGCTCCAGCCAGCGGCGCCCATAGCAGAAGCGCCAAGCTAGCAAACAGAGTACGCTTCACAGGGTGCCGTAAACGACGACCTAAAGCGGTGCCAGAGAAAGCCGTTTTCGAGTAATAACGCTGCTGCATAATGGCTTCCCATCGATGATTGACACATTTATTTATTAAAGAGCGCTTTAGCCAATGGGGCAGGTAACGCCCGTGCCTTTCAAACCACAGTAGCCATTAGGGTTTTTTTCGAGATACTGTTGATGGTACGCCTCAGCATAATAAAACGTGGCCAAGGGTTTTATTTCGGTGGTAATCGCCCCCCTGCCAGCGTTGTCCAACGCCTGTTGATACACGTCTGCGCTCTGCTTGGCGGTCTTCAGTTGCGCCTGGCTGGTAGTGAAAATGGCTGAACGGTACTGTGAGCCAATGTCGTTACCCTGACGATTGCCCTGGGTAGGGTCGTGCTGCTCCCAAAACACGTGCAGTAAGGTTTCTAAATCGACTTGCTGGGGATCATACACGACCCGGACAACTTCAGTGTGACCGGTACGCCCCGTGCATGTCTCATCATAGGTTGGGTTGGGCGTCTCCCCGCCGGCGTAACCCGCGGCGGTTACATAGACCCCGGGTAACTGCCAAAAAAGTCGCTCAACGCCCCAGAAGCAGCCCATTCCCAGGACAATCTCTTCGTGGTCTGCGGGAAATGGCGGATGTAGCGAGTGTCCATTGATTGCATGTACCTCGCTTGTTTCAATGGGGGTATCACGCCCAGGCAGTACCCGATTAGCACTGGCATTCGTTTTCGAAAAGAGCGACATAGCGGCCTCACTTACTGCTGTAAAATGGTAGGATCACCGGGACGGGTAAAGGTGTAGATTAAATCGACAGCTTGATTGGTTCCCGAAACGGCCTGTACATAGAGATTACGCCACAGCGTGTAGCGTAGGGTTAGTTCTGCAATCGGCGAGAAAATTCCGACGCCATAGCTAATTCGAAGATCGTCGGTCAGTTGGCCACTGATAGCGACTTGACTATCATCACCCGCTCCGGCGGTGTCCAGGGTAAGGTCGTCTATACCGAAGGCCTCACCAATGGAGCCGACCGCTCCCCCCGTGCGTCCTAATGACATGCCGATCAAGGCGGTGGTCAGCGCGCTATCCATACCGCCACCCGACGCATCAGGCGCCCGTCCTCTCAATAAATAGGAGAGCGCACGGGATTCATCCATTGCCGGTTCAGAAAAGATCAATACATTGGGCTCTTCAGCACTGCCCGTTACCCGCAGGCCGGCTATCACATCATCTTCGGTGACATCCGGGTTGCGAATGGCCTCGAAATCAAGAGTAGGCAGCCCCGGCGGGCCGCTGAACAACAGTTCACCGCGCCGAATAATCAAGTCCTGACCAAAGGCCTGGAAGCGACCATTGACCAGATTGACATCCCCAAATAACTGCAGCGCACCGCTGCTTTGACGGATTTCCAACGTGCCCCCCAGCCCCGACTCTAAGCCGTAAGCGGATATCTGCATGTCGCTGCCTAATGTCAGCGTTACCAATACATCAAGCGCCATACCGGTAGCCGCGAGCTCATCTGCAGCGCTGGGGCCATTGCCATTGCCACTGGCGGCTGCACGCTGCGCCTCGATTTCTGCCTGTCGGTCCTCACGCTCGGTGATGATCACCTCATCACCGCTTGGCGCGACGGCTGATGAGGGCATATCGCCAATTTCCAGTCTTGCCCAGGGTAGATTGATATCCCCCCCTCACCTGCAACCTTTCAGGCGTTACCCGAACACGAATATCGGGCGCCGCTTCTAGTCGACCAAATTGGGGTAAGACAATCAGAATCGGTTCTTGGACAGCGTTGAGGTCGACCCCAATACGCCAATCATCACCGTTTGGCCAGTAGGCATCGCCGGTTATCGCTAACCGGCCGCGCTCAGCGGCTAGATAGCCATCAATATTCCCCTGCTCGCCAGCAAATGAGACCACCAGCTCCCCATCTTGAACATCCACGGGTATGTCGGGTCCGTTTACCCGTATACCGCGTAGGCCAAGCTGCCCCTGTAAATCGGGTTGCGCGGTCGTGCCGGTAATTTGCACGTTTCCAGTCAAGTCTCCCTCCAGCCGATCCATACCGACTAACATGGGCCGGTAAGGCTGAAGCGATACGTCATCTGCCCGCAGTTCCCCCGTCAAACCCCCTCTACCTAATGGATCGTTTATCGACAGGTTCAGGTTTAAATCGCCCGCTTCCGCAAGCGAAAGCGCTACATTGGCATCTGCCTGCGCTTGGTTTGCCTCAATTTGGGCGTCCAGATTAATTTCCGGCAATTGCACTGGCTGACCGTAATCATTGATAGCGGTCACGGCGAGCTGACTTAATATCTGAAGATTCGCCTGCCACCGTGCACCGCCCTGGCGCCAATTAGCGGCGAGGTCCGCCGTGGTGTCGCCTTCAAGCTGCCACTCTTCGGGTAAAAAGGGCTCTAGCATCTCCATGGGTACTTCACGCAATGTTAGCACTGCATTGCCCTGTTGTGCCGATGCAGTGATCGCCTCTTCGGAGCAGAGCAGCCCGCCCTCTTCACGGCGTAAGCAGAAGGGGGAGAGGTTTGCCTGGCCGTTGGCTAGGTTATAGCGCATGTCCAAGGGTGACTCGAGGCGTATGTTGCCGGCCTCGGAGTCGATTTCAAGTGGCGTGATCCGCGCTTGGTAAAGCTGGGTCTGCTGATTGAAGCGCCCATCAAGCGCGAGCTGTGCTCGGCTTAAAACGTTGTTGTCCGCCCCCTGGGCAGAAAGCTCCAAGCGGTGTTCCGATAAACGTCCCGCTAAATTGGCATCAATGCTGGTTAACGCCTGGCCACCGGCATTGACCTCTTGTAGGGCCAGCTGTAGCGCTAACTCAGGATCGTCAATGCCCTGAACGTCCGCGTTTAGCGACAGTTGTTCAATACGGTTTTCACCAAAACGAACGCTATCACCTTGTAAGTCGGCGATGAGTTGCGGTTGATTGAAACTACCGCTGGCTTGAAGCGTGCCGACGATAGTCCCCGCCAAATCGGGAGAAAGCGTCTGCAGTTGGCGTAAAGCGATGTCAGCGTTTAAAGACATGGCCTCTTGACTAATTTGCCCAGCCGCCTCCAAGCGATTGTCACCTTGCGTAAACAGCAGCTCCTCAATCTCCAGCTCCAGGTCGCTGTTCGCATCAAAGGCGGCTTGCAGCGTTAAAGGATAGTCGCGCAATTCACCGTTGATGGCTAAATTGGGCACGCTAATGGCCCACTGCTCCTCTTGCTGGCGCAGCGTAAGCGCAATATCGCCGTTTAAGTCACCCTCTAGCTGGTCCACGAAATGGGCAGGGTTAAACCGATCCAGACGAATAGTCGTATTGACCTGAAGTGGCGCTACCCAACGGATATTACCTTCGCTACGCAGGGTGCTATCGTCGACGGCGAGGGTGAGCGGTTGCCAGCTAAACTGCTCAAGATCGCCTTCGCCGGTGACGTCGATTTGAGCGCGCGGCAGGTTCGGGCCCTCAACCGCCATAGCCAGCTGAGCGCTATAATCGCTCAAACTACCGGTTACCTGCAGATCCACATCTTCGACGACATAAGGTTGGGCTGTCGCCTCTTCAGCGTTGTCATCGACGCTCTCTTCCCTCCGGTCAGCGTCGCTAACGGGCAGAGGCCACTGTAACCGGTCACTCTGCAGCTGCAGTTGAAACGGCAGCGTGGGGGAAAGTGCGTCGACCTGGCCACTTAATGACGCATTGATAGCGCCGTCGGCGTTCAGCTGAGCTTCCAGCGCATCCAACGGGCCAGACAGCGTTAAGGTTAACGTTTCACCGCTTAGCGCAGGGTATATTTCAGGTAAAAACAGCTCGACATCCAAGCGCGCTTCAAGTGGGTAGTTGTCGGTTAACCTAGCGTTCGCCGTTAGTTCAGCCTGTGCATCTGGCGTCACAACGGAAAGCTCCGTGACTTCAACGCGATCACCCTCGGTTAACAGCCCCAGCCGTAGATGCTCAACGCGGTACTCAGTAGCGCCCTCCAGCCTGAAATCGTTAAGCGTGAATTCAGGAATTTGGATGTCTACCGGCAGGTTGATATCGGGCAGTTCCAAGCGCTCGCGCTCTTCAAGCTGCTGCTCCGGCGACTCTACCGCCGCGATGGCCTCTTGGGGTGGTTGGTTTAGCAGGATAGCGGCATCGATGGCTTCAGCATAAAGAGGGGTTTCAATGCCTTGGGTTAACCGCACACCCGAAGAGGGTGGCAAATAAAGCCGGGGTTGCTCCAGGTGGGTCGGCGCGAGGCGTACTTCGCCTCCTTCTGCAACCGCTGCTGAGCTGAAAGCGTCCCATGTCACCTCGGTACCATCGGCTAGGCGCAGATTGACATCGTCAAACTGGAGCGAACGTAACTCGATGGGAAAGGGAAAACGAATCGCCAGCGGTGAGCCATTATCTTCCGGCGGAGGTTGCTGTTCACGCGAAGGGCCTATACGGATATCAGCGCCTTCGACCCGAAGCGTTTCAATGCATAGCCGACCCGATAACACACAGTCATCGGCCCACTGTAGCTCAACTTCATCAATACCGATGCGCGTTTCACCCAGCGTCAGTTGGAACTCCTCAAGCTTAAAGTGATCAAGCAGCCCGCCTTCATGATGCGCGTAACTGAAATATTCACGCTGCTCACCCTGGGAAAGCAACACCCCCGTACCCCAGGGTGACAACGCCATCCCAGCCATTAAGGCCACAAGACCCAATAGCCAAATGGGCAATAAAATAACGAGCCGAAAAAAACTCCAGCACAGGAGCCACGTGCGATATTTAGGCGATAGCCTCTGGCGCTTATCAGAAGACGCTGGTTCAACCTGAGACAAATTTCTCTCCTAGAATTCCGGGCCGATGGAAAAGTGCAAACGCCAATCGTCTTCGTGGTCGAAGGGGTGAGCGATATCGAAGCGAATTGGCCCAACCGGTGAAACCCAGCGGACACCGGCACCTGCACCGGTCTTCAAATCGTTGGGCCCCCAGTTATCAAAAGCGTCACCGTTATCGACAAATGTGGCCCCCCACCAATCTCCTGTTACGCGTCGTTGATACTCAAGGGTCGTGGTCAGCATCTGTTGACCGCCTCGCAGGCGCCCTTCTTCATTGCGGGGTGAGAGAGTCTCATAGGAGTAGCCGCGCACACTGCGATCGCCACCGGCAAAAAAGCGCAACGACGGCGGGATCTTGGCAAAGTCATCGGTTTCGATCGCGCCTAAGCTAACCCGTGCAAGGAAGCGGTTATCGTTACCAATGGTGCGAATCCATTCGGTATCCGCGGTAACGCGTGTGAACTGGGCATCCGATCCCCAAACCTTGTCTGAATACTCTAAAGAGAGCTGCTGACGGTCACCCCATAGCGGAAAGCGCTGAGGGCGGGTGCGCGTTCGCGACCACTGAATACCGGGATAGAAAAGCCATACTTGATCAGCCTCGCCCCCCTGCTCGAAATCTTCATAGGTGGTGCGGAAATAGACGGTCTGCACCCAATCATTATCAAACTCCCAGCGCCGTGCCAATTCAACGGTGCCCTCTAATGATTGGGTATCGCTGTCATCAATATTACGAATGCCATACTGGAGCCGATAACTATCGCGCAGTGGGTCTTCAAGCGGAACGTTATAAACCCCTGTGAAGCGCTGTTCAGGCGCGGATAAATAGAGATCGTGATCGAGGCTATGGCCATAGCGGTTAATCCAGGGCTGCTCCCAACCAAAACGCAGGCGTGGGCCTACGTCGGTGGCATAACCAATGCCGACTTCAAACTGGTGACGATCAGCAGGTTCAACGCTGACATCGATGGGTACCTGGGTATCACTCGACCTATTGAGGCTCAAAGCACTAAGCAACGCTGCGCTGGTGACCCGCGGGCGTTCTGGTTGCGAAGCAGTGGCCTCACTCCACCAAGGGTCGCCGCCACCCGTAGGCGACATAACCAGCTCTTGAGCGGTTTCGAGCCGCGGACGAACCGACACTGAGCTAAACCAGCCTGTTTCGGCAAGCGATTGATTATATTCGGCGAGCGTTTGCGCCAGGTAGGGGTCGCCCTTTTCAAAAGGTTGGATGCGGCGTAGACGGTCAATCTCGATATGGCTTCCCGCGATGGACGTATTACCAAACTGGTAGCGTGGGCCGCTGTCAAAATCCATGTACAGACGCGCGCTCTGCAGATAAGGGCGGACTTCCATGCGGCGGTCGGTAAAGCCCCAGTCAAAGTACCCCCGCTCTATGGCCAGACCAGAGAACTCTCCGCGCAGACGATCCCAGGGAGCATGACGAAGGACGTCCCCCTCCTTCAAAGGAAAATCTTTTACTGCTCGCTGAAAGGGGGGATCGCTACTGGCATCACCCTCAACGTTAATGGACAAAATCTCAATTTCTATTTGAGGGCCCGGCTCAATTTCCAGCCACACACGCTCATCGTTGGCACGCTCAATAGTGATTTCTGGCTCATAATAGCCATACACACGCATGGCTTCCTCGGTTCGCCGGCGCACCTCGCCTTCTAAGCGAACCTCGGTGTATTGCTCGGCATCAATATTCTGTAGGTAGGCTTGGACATTACTTTCGACGTCGCCGGACACTCCCTCAATGGTCGCATCTAACGCCCATGCGCTCTGTGATGCGTAAAACAGCGGCAGCACTACCAACACTGTGCGACCGGTGGCTGCGGTCCATCGCTTTTGTCTTCCCATACATTTTTATCCCAACCTAAATCAGCGGCTTCATTAGCTAATAATTACCATCTTTTAGCAACGATCTCCGTTGCAGAGCGCAGCGACATTAGACAGTGTTTAACGCAACATTTCTAACTGGGCACTAAAGGCCAACTGTGCTTGCCGCACTTGCCTCACATCGCTTTCCAGCGCATTCAAACGTTGAGACCAGGTTTGCTCTAGTGCCGCCAGAGCGTCTTGATCCGCCGGGGCTTCAACTTCAGCGATTGAGGTTTCCAGCTCGTCAAAGCGTGACTCAATGGCACTTCTTTGCGCGGATAACTGCGCTTCCCAATCACTACGGATATTGCTGACCTGACTATCCAATAAGGATAGACGTTGCTCGGTGAGTTGCTCCAAATGAGACACCTCTTCTACCAAGTTTCGGCGCCCCGAGACGCCCGCTTGTTCCAGGGCATCCAGTGACTCCCCCATCGCCATCAGTTGGCTATCACGCAACTCGGCTTGCTCATTGAGCTGATTTAACTGCTCCAGCAACGAGTTAATGGAGTCACTAGAGGCCATGTCCTCATTCATTGTCAGCAGGCTGTAAAGCTCTTCCCGCGTATCGGTGAGCGCAATGGAGAGCTGCTCCTGCTCTTGGAACAGCGTGGACATCTGGGCTTGTACAAAGGCGATGGTATCTTCTACATCCGTGTCACCCGAATCCAAGCGTGCATGCACATTAGAAACCTCGCCACTCACCCGGTGTAGCTCATTTAAAAGTCGCTCACGTTCAAACCAAAGTCCAGCCGCCGCCGCGCCCAATAGGCCAATGATTAATAGCAAGCATACCCACAGAGGCCAGAGGGTCGGCCCCTTACGGTGGCGCAAATGTTGCGCCGTCAAGCTTTGATCCACATCGGGTACAATGCGAGAGGAGGCGGTGGAGTCTGGCATGACATTTCCTCAAAGGGTCTTTGGGTCGGCACGACGGCCTATACCTCGGTACATTAATCCACAGCTGGCTACAAACTCGGGATCGTATATATTGCGCCCATCCAATACGAGCTTAGCGTTTAATAGCGAGCCCAGTCGATGCCAGTCTGGATTCCAGTAGGTTTTCCATTCGGTGACCAGCATCAGCACATCAGCACCCTCGCAAGCCTGGTAAGGGTCATGGGTAAACGTACGCAGGTCATCGCGCGCGCCAACCAACGCGTGAAGAGCAGGCACGGCTGCCGGGTCGTGTAACTGCACCTTAACGCCTTGCGCCCAAAGCGCCTCAAGCAGCGTTAATACCGGCGCGTGGTCAATACGTGCGGTGCCGGGTTTAAACGCCGCTCCCCAAATAGCGACGGTTTTACCCTCTATCTCACCGGCAAAATGGGCCCACAGTTTACGGAAAAGGGTCTCTTTTTTCTGTTCATTGATGTCCATCACCTGTTCAAGCAGCGCGGAGTAACGCCCGCTTTGCAACTGGACATCGGCTAAGCGGATCAAGTCACGGGAGAAGTTGGGACCACCAAACCCACACCCCGGATAGAGATACTCAAAGCCGATACGGGAGTCCGCGCCCATACCCTGGCGGACATGCTCGACATCCACGCCCAGGGTATCAGCCAAACCGGCAATTTCATTCATGTAACTAATACGCGTCGCGAGCATGCCATTGATGGCCAGCTTGGTAAGCTCAGCCGCGCGGCGCGGCATGCACTGAAAGACTTCACTGCGGCGATTAAAGGCGCGTAATAATTCTCTGACGACCTGCTCGCCGACGGCATCATCACAGCCAAGTAACCGCCTGGTCGGGCGCGTAAACGAGTCCCATGCCCGCCCCTCTTCTAATGTATCAGGTAACGCGACACTGGAGTGCTGTGTACCCATCAGGGTGTGCAGACGCTCTGTCTCGCCGACCGGGAACGTTGAGTTGTTAATCAGCACAATACCGCGTTGATCGGCTAGTAGCGGGGTTTTAAGCAGGGCACTCGCCTCTGCGCGTTGATTGGGCGACAACCCTAACCAGATCACCTCAGGGATCACGGCGTCTTGAGGCTGCTCAATGAACTGTAACGTCCCCTCTGCTAGGGCCTGCTCAAGATGGCTCATTAAATGAGGCTCACTGCGCAACCAATCTACCTGTGAAAGTGCCGACCAAGGCGCCTCTTCATGGGGCAACCACTGCACCTGGTGACCCACCCAAGCCAACGCTGCGGCTGCCGTCGCCGCGCTCAATTCGCTACCGTAAAGTAACACCCGCATGGGTTACGCTCCCTCTTGGTAACGTGATAGCAGGGTCTGGAAAGCCTCTCCAAACTCGGGATGACGGCGCGCATACGCCAGCGTGGCTTCAAGATACCCCAACGGATGGCCGCAGTCGTAGGTGATACCTTGCATGCGGTATGCTTGAACGCCTGACTGTTCACGCAGCGTTTCCAGCGCATCGGTCAGTTGAATCTCCCCCCCGGCACCGGGCGATGTTTTTTCCAGCAGGGAGAAAATGCTACCTGGCAACGCATAACGACCGATGACTGCTAAATTCGAGGGTGCCTCGTCGCGCTTGGGCTTTTCCACCATACCGGCTAAATCCGCTGACTCATTGGCCGCGGGCGCCTCCCCTGTAGGTGCCACAATGCCGTACTTCTCTACCTGCTCCCACGCCACCTCTTCCACCATCAGTTGGGCGGTTTTGTGCTGATCAAAAGCGGCCAGCATACCGGCCAAGTCGGTGGCCGAGTTGGCGCTGTTATCAACCAAGACATCGGGCAACAGAACGGCAAATGGCTCGTCGTCGCCAATAATCGGGCGAGCGCAAAGCACCGCATGTCCAAGCCCTAACGGGACGCCCTGCCGAATGCTGATAATATTGACATTGTCGGGTACCAAATTGCGTAACATCGACAACAGTTCCAGCTTGCCCTTTTGTTCGAGGCTTGTTTCCAGCTCGGCTTGGGTATCGAAGTGGTTTTCGATGGCGCTTTTATGACTGCTGGTCACCAATACTATTTCACGAATTCCCGCCGCAATGGCTTCTTCAACGACGTACTGAATCACGGGCCTATCGACAATCGTAATCATCTCCTTGGGAATAGCCTTCGACGCTGGCAAGCAGCGGGTACCAAACCCAGCAACAGGAAGTACAGCTTTACGAATCATAGAGAGGTCCTTTTCATGCGTTCCGACACAGGAGTGGTTAGAATGTCCATAATACTGAAGGCGTGGAGGGATACCACCTCGCGGACGGCGAACACGTGGCTACACGTCAATTTTTTGCTAAATGTTCAAAAGTAATGGGAGTCACACAATGCAAGCGACACCACAGGATAGCACTGCTGATCGCTATCAAGGCAATGTCGATGTAGCGGAAGTTGCTAAATTCGAGGCACTGGCTAGCCGCTGGTGGGATCCACAGGGCGAATTTAAACCCCTCCATGATATCAATCCGTTGCGTCTCGACTTTATTGATGCGCGTGCGGGTCTGGCGGGTAAAAAAGTCCTGGATGTCGGTTGTGGCGGCGGTATTTTAAGCGAATCGATGGCGCATCGTGGCGCCAACGTGACAGGCATTGATCTGGGTGAGTCGCCTTTGACGGTTGCCCGGCTGCACGCTGAAGAGCGTGGCGTAAACGTTGATTATCAGCACATCAGCGTGGAGGCTATGGCCGCGCAGAAGCCCGGCGTTTACGATGTAGTGACCTGCATGGAGATGCTTGAGCACGTCCCCGACCCGGCCTCCGTCATTCGCGCCTGTAGCGCCCTGGTTCGCCCCGGCGGTTATGTGTTTTTCTCTACGCTGAATCGCACCGCCAAGTCGTATGCCTTCGCCATTTTAGGCGCCGAATACGTGCTTAGACTGCTGCCCAGAGGTACGCATAACTACGCAAAATTTATACGCCCCTCTGAAATGGCGGCTTGGTCGCGCGCCTGTGGCTTGGAAGTGCGTGAACAAACGGGGCTTACGTATAACCCGTTGACACGGCACTACCGCCTGGTCAGCCATGATGTCTCGGTCAATTACATGATGTACTGCCGCAAGGTGGGCGTTTAAATGCCGTTGCCAGCACCCCAAGCCATCCTTTTCGATTTAGATGGCACCCTGGTGGATACGGCGCCTGACTTGGCCAAAGCGACCAACGCTCTGCGCACGCATCATGGGCTGCCGCCACTCCCTTTTGACGTTATTCGTCGTCAAGTCTCCAACGGCGGTAGTGCACTAGTGACACTCGCCCTGGAGCTAGACGTCTTATCGCGTGAGCATGCTCTCGCTCGTGAGTTTCTGCTGGATGCCTATGAGCAGGCAGTGGCGGTAGATAGCCGGGTTTTCTCACCACTCGATAGTTGGCTAAAAGAGTGGCACGGCAATCAGCGACCTTGGGGCATCGTTACCAATAAACCGCGCCGCTATACTGTGCCGCTGTTAGCAGCACTGTCGCTCAAGCCCGGTGCTTTGCTGTGTGCGGATGATTTAAGTGTTAAAAAACCCGCGCCAGAGCCGCTCTGGGAGGCTGCCCGTCGGTTGGGAGTCGCACCCGAGCAGTGCTGGTATGTCGGTGATCATGCGCGTGATATAGAGGCGGCAGTAGCCGCCGGCATGACGGCGGTCGCGGTGGGGTATGGTTATATCAGTGATGGGGATGACTACCAACAGTGGCCTGCTGATTTGTGGTTTGATGAGTGTGAAGCACTCGTCGATGCCCTCAGCGCCTTTAAACAGTGATCAAACAAGGGCATCGACGTCCCCCGATGGCGGTTACACCCGGGGCGGTTGGGCATCGAGCCTTTGTCCGTTGGTGCCTGCGCTATCAGGCCCCATCAACCATAGATAGGTCGGTATAATCTCTTCCGGCGTACGCAGGGTGAACGGATCTTCGCCGGGAAAGGCCGTGCGCCGCATTTGGGTACGCGTCGCGCCAGGATTGAGCGAGTTAACCCGAATATTCGATTGATTATGCACTTCATCGGCCAGTACATCGACAAAGCCTTCGGTGGCAAACTTGGAAACGGCGTAAGCCCCCCAGTAAGCCCGTCCTTTACGCCCTACGCTTGAGGAGGTGAAAATTACCGAGGCATCTTCAGACTGTTGCAGCAGTGGTAACAGTGCTTGGGTCATCCAGATAGGCCCGTTGATATTCACCTGCATCACTTGCTGCCACAGCTCAGGATTATACTGATCGAATGGCGTAATACGGCCTAACAGTCCTGCGTTATGCAGCAAACCATCTAAGCGACCAAACTCTTTATCCAGCGTTTCGGCCATGTCATGAAAATCTTTGAGCGTAGCGCCTTCAAAGTTGAGCGGAAAAATCGCGGGCTGAGGCCCACCCGCTGCTTCGATTTCATCGTAGACGCGCTCTAATTTCGCAATAGTGCGCCCCAATAGAATCACGGTGGCACCGTGCTGGGCATAGCTCAACGCTGCCGCACGGCCAATACCGTCTCCTGCGCCGGTTACCAACACGATGCGATTTTCCAATAGGTTGGGCGCTGGTTGATAGTCGATCTTGCAGCTCATGCTAATTCCCTGAAGCAAAAATAGATCAAAAAAATGTTAACCCGCCGATTGACGCAAAAAGTCATTGGCAAGGCCCGCTGCGCTGCTTTGCGGATAGTCATCGCGCACCTGCTCAAGTAGCTCGCGGCTGCGCTCCGCCTCGCCCTTGCGCGCTTTTACCAACCCCAATTTATAGATCGCGTCCGGTACTTTACTGCTGCCGCTGTACTCCTCGATCACACGACTAAACGCTTGATCAGCGGGATCCAGCTCACCTTCTGCCGCGTATAGCTCACCCAACCAGTAGTGACCATTAGCGGTTAGGCTAGTATCAGGGTGATCGCTAACAAAGGCTTCAAACGCCGCGATAGCTTCGTCGAAACGACGCGCCTGCACGTGGGCGAAGGCCGCTTGATAATCGGCTTGAGCGTCCTCGCTGACATTGCGGCTTGAGGGGGCGTTGACGACTTCCTCGGCGGCTTCTGGCTCAACCGCTGGGGTTGACTGCTCAATCTGAGAGGGGACCGCTGCTCATCAGGCGGTCTTCAATATCGAGGTACTGCTGCTGCGATTGGCGGCGCAGCTGTTCCATCTGGTGCCGCAGCTCTTCAATCTGGCCACGTAGCTGCTGAATTTCCTGCTGGTGCTCTTGCACCTGGTTAAACAGCACCAGATTGCCGCTGGTGGCTTCCTGTCGTTGAGCCTGCTGATAGAAGCTGCCGCTGGATGAGTTGTTCGAGTTGGAAAGGTCTTGAACGAGCGGCTGTTGAGCGGCGGCCGTTAAAGGCAATACGGACAGCGGGAGCACTAAGGCTCCCGCACCGCACAGCCTCCCAACGTAACGCTTGAGACTGTGTTTCATGATGACTCCGTAGAGAAAAACGGCGTGCGATTAGCACGCCGAATTCATCAGTAGTGAGAATCTTAATAGTTAAAAACGACGCGACGGTTCTGTGAGTAGGCGCTCTCGTCTTGACCATTGACGGCCGGACGCTCTTCGCCGTAGCTAACCACGCTCATTTGCGAAGAAGAGACGCCCTGAATGTTCAGAAAACGCTCTACTGCATCGGCGCGGCGTTCACCCAGCGCCATGTTGTATTCACGAGTGCCGCGTTCGTCCGTATGGCCGTGGAGAACCACCTGTGCACCAGGGTTAGCGCGCAAGTAACGTGCATGTGCCATGACTACGGACTCATACTCGCTTTTAATGGTATCGCGGTCATAGTCGAAATAGATGGTACGCACTTCTGGAATGCGTGAGTCAGCCTGCTGTCCTGCACCCGCCCCGGAACCCGAGCCGGAAGAAGAACCATACTGGCTACCCGTGCCTGTGCCCGAGGTGCTTGATCCGGAAGTGCTGCCATCCTGGCTACCGTACGAGTCACCGTCTTGGGTACCGCCGGTGCTGGAACAGCCAGCGATTACCACGATAGATAGCGCTGCTGCTAATGAGCGAGCCAACGGTTTAAGTTGCATAATCAGACTCCTTGCCTGAAAACTAAAATTTTCGATGTTAATCAATTGAGATGATCAATTTAAGAAGGGTGACCAAGCTGGGTCACGTACATCGCCCTGTGCTGATGGCAGTCTAAACGAAGAGCGACCATCAGCCGAAACAGCACTTAGCACCCCACTGTTACCCTGTTGGGTAGCGAAGATTACCATGGTCCCGTTCGGCGCAACACTAGGAGATTCATCTCTTGTTGATTCACTTAATACCACTAAGCGATCGCCGCTTAGATCCTGCCTTGCCACTTGGTACCCACGGCTGGAGCGGTGGATCAAGAATACCTGTTCGCCGTCCGGCGAGTAACGTCCGCGAGCATTGTAATTACCCGTAAAGGTGATGCGCTGAGCGTCACCACCGCCCATCGCATATTGGTAAAGCTGGGGGCCGCCGCTACGGTCAGAGGTAAACAGCAAACTGCGACCATCGGGCGCCCATGCGGGCTCGGTGTCGATGCTGTTGTTATTGGTAATACGCTCTACCGAGCGGTTAGCGACATCCATGATATAGATTTCAGGCTGTCCATCTTTAGAGAGGGACATTGCAATGCGACGTCCGTCGGGCGACCACGCTGGTGCACCGTTGATACCCTCAAATGAGGTCGCTTTAAGGCGCTGGCCTGTCGCTACATCTTGGATGTAGATGGCTGGACGTTCAGTTTCAAAAGAGACATAAGCCAGTTTTGTGCCATCGGGTGACCAGGCAGGCGACATGATGGGCTCATCGGAGGTCAAGACTTGCTCACTGCGACGTCCATCGGCGTCGGCAACGTACAAACCGAACTGCATATTGTCACCTATTCCCTGGGCGGTGACATAAGCGATTTTGGTCGAGAAGGCTCCGCGAATATCGGTAATCTCTTCAAAGATCTGATCACTGATGTAATGGGCAGCGCCGCGGAGGTCATTACCTCTCACGGTCACGGTTTCGCCAATCATTCGGCGCTGGCCGCTAATATCCATCAACTCAAACTGTATTTCGTACCCACCGCTGGTTTGCTCTGCACGGCCTACGGCAAGGTAGCGCACGTCCAGTGACCGCCAGGTGCCGAACTCAACATCATCAGATTGACTGGGTTGTTCAAACATTGCGCTACGCGCAAGCGGGTCAAAATAGCCGCTACGCTCAAGATCATCTTGGACAATCTGGGCAACATCTTCAGGCAATCCCTCTGAACCTGCGAACGGCACGATACCGATGGGCAGCGCTTGATCGCTGCCCCGCGTGATCTCAATGGTTAAGTTAGCACTGGCCACACTGCTGACTAGCAGCAGAAGACAGAACAACCACACTTTGCTCAAACTTTGCATCAGCGAACATCCCCCGGGGTAAATCGCAGATTAAACTGACGTAAGTTACGCTGCTGATCGGCTGGCAAATCTCTTAATTCGCCAAACGGTGCAGCATGTTCCACGGCCTGCATAACAGACCGATCAAAAGCACTATCGCCGCTGGAAGACACGATCGACGTTGCCAATACTTCTCCTGACGGCCCTAATCGTACTTGTAGGGTAGCACTCATCGAATCACTTGCACCGGCAGGAATCAACCACGCCTGCTCAACAGCACGACGGACGATATTGATAAAACTGTTGGCAGCCTGTTCAGCCTGCTGTGCATTCGCCGCGGCTTCCGCTTCACCCGCCAATTGGCGCTGCATAGCGGCCTCAGCGGCTTCTGCCGCTTGGCGCTGACGCTCGGCTTCGGCTTCGCGGCGCTGCTGCTCTTCGGCTTCACGCTGACGTTGCGCTTCGGCCTCGCGCTCGCGCTGGGCCTCCTCTTGCTCGCGCAGGCGCTGCTCTTCAGCTTCGCGTTGACGCGCGGCCTCTTCTTCTTCACGGCGCTGCTGCTCTGCCTCTTCACGCTGACGTTCTGCTTCTGCCGCCTCACGACGCTGCTGCTCTTCGGCCTCGCGCTGGCGCTCTGCCTCTGCCTCTTCCTGGCGCTGCTGATCAGCGGCCTCTTGCTGGCGTCGCGCCTCTTCTACCTCACGCTGGCGTTCAGCCACCGCTTCCGCCTCGGCTTCACGCTCAGCAGCCTCTGCAGCCTGCTGCTCGGCCTGCTCTTCCGCTTCAGCCGCACGGCGCTGCGCTTCGGCTTGCGCTGCCTCACGGGCAGCTTCTAACGCTTGTGCTTCGGCTTCAGCCGCCTCCTGGGCAGCCTCCTCTGCCGCTTGCTGCTCGGCGGCGGCCTGCTGTTCACTGGCCGCTGGTTCATCGGGCGCTTCAGGCTCTGACGGCGCTTCGGCAGGCGCACTCATCGCCGCCTGCTGCTCGGTTGCCTGCTGAGCCTGATTGGTGAATGTTTCTGTACTCACCAGCGTCGCCTGAACAATCGAGGAGCTATCAGGCTCCGCGTTTCTGGTCGGCAAACTGATTAAGCTAAACAGGACAATGGCGACGTGCACGCCAATCGCCAGGATAGTCGGCCATTTATAGCCAACATCTTGAGAGTCGCGCGGAGAGTTTACTGCCATGTTCGCGCTACCCTTACCCATCTTGCGGCGGCTCGGAAAGCAGCCCCACATTAGCCACACCGGCGCCTTGTAGGGTACTCATCAATACAACGATCTCTCCATAGGCCACATTACGGTCGCCACGCACCATCACGGGCGTCCCTGGTCGGCGCTCCAGAATGGTGGTCACTCGCTCGGCCATCTCCTCTCGGGAGACCGAGTTGGAGTCTTCGCCCAGCGTTATAAAGTACCCCCCATTGCTATCCACCGAGATAATGATCGGATCATTATCCTCCTGACTCTCAATCGGCTGTGACGTGACTTGGGGCAGTTCAACCTCAACACCCTGGGTTAACATAGGCGCCGTAATCATAAAGACAACGAGCAGTACCAGCATAACGTCAATGAAAGGGACGACATTGATCTCGCCCATTGGCTTGCTTTTATTACTGCGATTGAATGGTCCTTGCATGGCTGTCTCCCTTAACTCGTACTCGGCTTGCCATCACGACCTTGCAGATTGCGGTGCAGGATAGCGTGGAACTCTTCGGCAAAATCTTCGTATTTGCCGAGTAAGCGAGAAGATGTGTTCGACAAACGGTTATAGAAAATAACCGCTGGGATAGCCGCAAAAAGGCCCATAGCAGTTGCAATCAGTGCTTCTGCAATCCAGGGGGCTACCGTTGCCAGGGTGGCTTGCTGTGTTAGTGACAGGGCCTGGAAAGAGCCCATAATGCCCCATACGGTACCGAAAAGGCCGATATAAGGGCTAGCTGAAGCCACCGTGGCAAGAAACACCAGGTGCTGGGTTAAACGATCCTCTTCCCGGGACCACGCAACGCGCATGCTACGCTGCACACCCTCAAGCACGGTATCCGCATCGCGGGTTTTAGGCATTAAGCGATTAAACTCACGAAAGCCAGCTTGAAAAATATGTTCGGCCCCATGACGGGGGTCATCGGCAGGGATTTCACGGTAGAGTTCGTTTAAGTCGACACCCGACCAAAAGGACTCCTCAAATTGGTTGTACTCTTGCTTGGCACGGTGCAATGCAATGCTGCGCTGGAATATCACCACCCAAGAGAGGATCGACCCCACCAGCAGTAGCAGCATTACCAGCTGCACCACGGTGCTGGCATTCATTATCAAGTGGGGAATGGACATGGTGTTATCGTTCACAGGTGCCCTCATCAATCTATTAGGGTCGGTATTCCGACGCAGTGAGTGACCTCTTGACTAAGAGGTCCGTATCAAACGGTGTAGCGATTCTGGCCATGCTTTGGGTCGCATACGCTCAACGCTCAAGCAAGCTATCTCGACTGTGGCAGAGCAGAGGAGTTCCTCATGTCGCCAAACTTGCTGCTTAAATGTCATACGACAACGCCCAACCTCCGTCACCTGGGCGCTGATCTCCAGCGCATCATCCAGACAGGCCGGTTTCGCGTAGTGACAGGCCAAGCGGTATACCACTAGCTGTGTACCTTCGTCTAGCAGCGTTTGCTGATTAAGGCCCAACTGGCGCAGCCATTCGCTACGCGCACGCTCCATAAACTTCAGATAGTTAACGTAGTAGACGATGCCACCGGCGTCAGTATCTTCCATATAAACGCGCAGCGGCAGGCGATACCCGCTGTTTGTTGCCACACTCACGGACGGCGCTCCCCTTCCATATCGCTCGCCTGTTCATGAGGCACTCGCTCAAAATGCAGCCACGCTTGTCGGGTCACTACACGGCCGCGAGGCGTACGCATTATCAAGCCCTGCTGAATAAGATAGGGTTCGATGACATCTTCGATGGTGTCGCGCTCTTCACTAATAGCAGCTGCGAGCGAGTCAATGCCCACTGGCCCGCCGTCAAACTTATCGATCATCGCCAGCAGCAGGCGTCGATCCATATGATCCAAGCCATGATGATCCACGTTCAGCATATTGAGTGCCGCGTCGGCCATGGCCACATCGACAGTGCCGTTACCTTTCATTTCGGCGTAATCCCGCACCCGCCGAAGCAGTCGATTGGCAATTCGCGGCGTGCCCCTTGAGCGTCTGGCCACTTCAATGGCGCCATCGTGGCTGGTTTCAACGCCTAGCAAGCGCGCCGAGCGCGAAACAATCTCCGTCAGCTCTTCCAGGCTGTAAAACTCAAGCCGCTGAACGATACCAAAACGGTCGCGCAGCGGAGAGGTCAATAACCCTGCCCGCGTCGTCGCGCCGACCAGCGTAAAGCGCGGAAGATCCAGCTTGATCGAACGCGCCGCAGGCCCTTCACCAATCATGATGTCGAGCTGAAAATCTTCCATGGCGGGGTACAGCACTTCCTCGACCACTGGCGATAGGCGATGAATTTCATCGATAAAGAGGACGTCACCAGGCTCCAGATTCGTCAGCATGGCGGCGAGATCGCCAGCCCGCTCGAGCACAGGGCCGGAAGTCGACTTCATGCCGACCCCCATCTCAGTGGCAATAATGTGCGCGAGGGTCGTTTTACCTAACCCTGGCGGGCCAAACACCAGGGTATGGTCGAGGCTCTCTTCGCGCAGCCTGGCGGCGCCGATAAAGATTTCCAGCTGTTCACGTACACGGGGCTGGCCAATATAGTCTTCCAGCCGCTTGGGGCGAATGGCGTAGTCAATTCGCCCCTCCCCCTGTTCAGGCTCAGCGGCGATCAGCCGATCGTGTTCTAACATAGGTGCTCTTCTTTATGACGATTCAAAAGGTCTGTCCACTATCCGCTATATCGTGATCACACGGCTGCTTGCTTAGCCGCCCATGCGCTGGGTGAGCGCGGCCTTAATCAGCGCTTCGGTAGACTGATTGGGGTCGATGCCGGCGAGCATTTTTGACGCTTCGGTCAGCTTATACCCCAGACTCACCAATGCGGCTTCCGCATCGGCAAGACTGTCCCTGGCAGAAGGACGGCCATTGGCAGCCTCGAGGGGAAGTAGTGCATTGCTGCCATCCTCCCACTCTGGGAAGCGGTCACGCATTTCAATGATCAAGCGTTCCGCCGTTTTCTTACCCACTCCAGGTAGCCCGGTCAGCGCTTTACTGTCATCGTCTCGCACACAGCGCATAAAGGCGTCTTCATCCATGCCCGATAAAATCGCTAACCCCAGCTTAGGCCCTACACCGTTGACTTTAATCAGAGCGCGGAATAAGGCGCGCTCATGCTCTCTTCCAAAACCATACAGTAGATGGGCGTCGTCACGAATAGTGAGGTGGGTGAATAGCGACACTTTTTCGCCCACCGCGGGAAGGGCTACCAGTGTATTCATTGAGGTTT
>AXCI01004073.1_pt1 | contig 19594 bp, 20 predicted proteins | sample 182571 | NCBI WGS metagenome assembly AXCI01 (sample SAMN02359225, study PRJNA218796) | groundwater metagenome | isolation source: Mt. Simon Sandstone pore water sample D5872 at 1.8km depth, Illinois-Basin... | place: USA: Decatur, Illinois | collected 2009-05 | reverse complement strand
GGTGAGCGGCATCCTGCTGCAACATGAGCAGAGTACAGCTATGCTTCAGGTAGCGATAACAAAAACCTTACGCTGGTGCATTGCTCAAGCCAATGATGCACTAGGGTAGTACAAGCGCAATCGCGCTTTTTCACAATGGCTTGCGGCGCAATATGCGTGCGGTTAGATCCAAGCCATTTGTCATATCAGGGAGGTAGTCAATGGCCAATCAAGCCCCCGTCGCCTGGGTAACTGGTGGAACTGGTGGTATCGGTACGGCAATTTGTCGTTCGTTGGCAGAGGCGGGTTATCTGGTCGTCGCGGGTTACCGTAACCCCGATAAGGCCAAAACCTGGCTCGAAGCGCAGCATGCTGACGGGCTTAACAACATCGAATTGTCCGGTGTCGATCTTTCCGACCACAAGGCCTGCCTGGAAGGAGCCCGCGAAATCCATGATAAGTACGGTCCCATCAGTGTGCTGGTGAACTGTGCCGGTATTACCCGTGACGGCACATTGAAGAAGATGTCGTATGAGCAGTGGTACGAAGTGCTCGATACCAACCTCAACAGCGTGTTTAACACCTGCCGTAGCGTTATTGAGATGATGCTTGAGAGCGGCTATGGCCGGATTATCAATATTTCCTCCATCAATGGGCGTAAAGGCCAGTTCGGCCAAGTGAACTACGCGGCCGCGAAAGCGGGTATGCACGGTTTGACCATGTCGTTGGCGCAGGAGACAGCGACCAAAGGGATTACCGTCAATACCGTATCACCCGGCTACATTGCTACCGATATGATCATGAATATTCCTGAAAAAGTGCGCGAAGCAATCCGGGAAACAATCCCGGTGAAGCGCTATGGCACGCCAGAAGAGATTGGCCGCTTGGTCACTTTCTTAGCCGACAAAGAGTCTGGATTTATCACCGGTGCCAATATCGATATTAACGGTGGTCAGTTTATGGGCTAAGGGTTCGCCCTTGGCTGATAAATGCTAGCCCTTCTATCTAGGGCAAAAGCAAACGGGAGGCTATCCGCCTCCCGTTATTATTAAGCCCTACCCTCAAGCATTCCAACGCGGCCTCTAGGGCAGTGGAACTCGGCTCAGACGGCTCAGTAGATTATCCAACTCTTCCACTTCAGCTTCCCAAAGCGGGGCAGGCATTGGCCCCAGCGCCAACAGAGCAACTAAAAGGTCGCTGACTTCAAGGTCGCGGCTGCGCGCTTGATTGAAGCCCTCGTTTAAGCGCTCTACTTGAATGGCGAGTCGCAGTGGCTCATCGCTTTGCCGCACGCTAACCACGGCCAGCATCGAGAGATGCACTCTCAGTCTGGCAAGGGAGTCGGCTATGCCAGCGTGATCAGCGTCAGATAGCGGTACCGCGACGCTATTGCGCTGTTGATTGCGTGTGTTATGCGCCTCATGAAAGGCGGTAGGCAGTGACGTGCCGAGCACCGCTTGGGCGTCCACATCGTTTGGAGTTCCCTCGCTGAGGTAGTGCTGGTCGGCAGTCAAGTGTGCGCTCACTAATGGCATGATTGAGTGCCACTGTTGAACCGTATCGGCAACCGCCAGACGGTTTAAGCGTTCTCTGCGCGCACGCACGATGCCGCTCATCCGCTTCTGCATGCCTTCGCTGCGCCGGTTGCGTGGCAGCGGCTCAAGCTGATTGGCTTGTTCGATAAACCGCTCCAGCGTGGCCGATTCACTCGCTTCAATAGGCTGCCAGCTATCCATTTCGTCGATGAGGGTTTGCATCTCATCAAGCTGCTGTTGCTGGCGCGCCGCCTGCTCATTTTTATGCGCATCGCGCTGGGCAAAAATCTGGTCACACTCATGGCGAAAGGTTTTCCACAGCGTCTGCTCTTCGCCCTTGGGAGCACGTCCTAGCGCTCGCCACTCATGCTGCAGCTGCTTGGTTAAGTGGATGCGCTGTGCTAACGGCTGGCTCTCATCACCTCGAAGGGTGCTCACCTGACTGATCAACGCGCGTTTTTGCGCGGCGATCGTTTCAGCGCGCTGATCAATCAGCGCCTGCAGCTGATGGCGAATAGTGCCAAAACGGCGCCCAACGGCTTCGGAGCGATCTTTGGGCACCGGGCTATAGTGGCGCCATTGGAGACGTGCTTTATCGCGAATTTGGCGAAGAACATCCGGGTCGGCATCTTCAGCAGGTTGAGCCAATAGACTTTCAAGCTGGTCGCATAGCGCTTCACGGGCTTGGAGATTGGTCTCCCGCTCCTCGCTGAGCTGATGCCGCCAGGGGGCGAGGCGTTCATGAATGCGATCCGAGGCGCTGCGAAAGCGCGCGGCCTGTTCTCGGTTGGCCGCCGCATCGCCCAGGGATTTCCACTCCTTGACGAGCTGAAGGTGATGACGATCAAGCGCCTCTTCTGCCATGTGAAGATCATCGGCGAGGGCTTCAATGCTGGCGCACAGCTGTTCGCGTTTAGGCCCAGCCACGTATCCCCGCCAGTCGCGAAGTTCCGCCAAGCGTGCCGCTAACTGCTTCAAGCGTGCTTTGAGGGGGTGTGCGGCGTCGCTTTCCAGCCCTTCAATACGCGGTTTAAGCCGCTGGTGAAGGCGGCTGGCACTTTTGAAGGCGCCCCGTTCCAGTAACTGCTCAACGGTGTCGAGTTCCCCGCTATAGGCAGTCAGGGTGGCCGGGTCTTCGGTAGGCTGCGAGGGCGCCGATTTTTCGGCATTAAGGGCCATTTGCGCGCGGCCAAGTAGCGCGGGCGGGGTTAATTTATCAGGCCACTGGCACTGGTGAATCTGCGCCACTAAGGTGGTGTGGTCGTGGTTCGCCAGGGCTGTTTCCACATCGGCACTAACCGCGCACCAGCGTTGCCAGGCTTCTAGGCACTGATCGTAATCCTGAAGCGCGAGCGTGTAGCGCTGACGCATTGCATCGCTGGGCGGGTGCATATCGGAGAGGGCTTGCCAGCGTTGGCCGAGCAGCTGGCGCTGAGCGCGCAGGCTGTCGATATCCTGTACGGTCATCGCTGCCGCATGGCGCAGCCCGTCAAGCGTCTCTTCTATGCCTTCCAGCAACTGCTCGCGGGTACTCTCCGCTTCTTCGCGGCGCTCTATGCTCTGCTGCCGAGCCTGCTCGCGGGTTTCATGATCGTGCAAGGTTTTACGGCAATGTAGCCGGGCCTGATGAAAGCGTTGCTCTTGCTCAATGCTTGGCGGTTGAGTGAGCTGTTCCCACTGCCGCTCAAGGTGCCGGAAACGTCCACCGTAAAGCGGCTCCCAAGGCGCCCTGGCGTGTTGCTCCAGTTGATTAAGCAGTGTTTCGCGCTGCTGCTCTTCAGCTTCCAACCACTGGGCGTCGCTGCGTAGACGGTTTAGACGCTCGCGCGCCAGCCTGACCACTTGTCGGTCACGGCGGGCTTCTTTTAAAAGCCTCTTGAGCGCCTCTTCCTCCTCAATGCGCTCAGCCGCCTGGTGGCGAACAGCGGCCACGCCGTTATGGCAGGCCTGGTGAATCAGGTCACTCTCATCAGTCAGCTTGTCCAGGGCCATTAAGCGCAAAGTAAGGTTGTCGGCTTGTAAGGCCACCGCACTCAGTACGCGCGGCTCATCAATACGCTCAATTAGCCCTTGACGTTGCTGCAGGTCGGTGTGACCTTCGCGCCCGCTAAGCCGCTGGCAAACGGCATCGAACCAGGCATTATCCTGGTGATGATGTAAATACGCCTCAACTAAGCCTGCGCAGTCATCCAAGGCCAATAGCGCGGCAAGGCGTATCTGGCAATCTGGATCTTGAGAGAGCGACTGCAGCGCTTGGCGCTGTTCGGATTGCTGAGGGTCGAGTCGCTGGAGGGCCTGACGACGTACTTCGGGGTCGGGGTGCTGCCACCGAGGTGCGAACAGGCGTCTAAACAGTCCGTGCATGGATCATCCTGCTGGTGCGTAGCGTGAAAAAAATCGTAAGTCGGCAACACGGCGGTTGCAGTTGCCGGCGCTGTCGCTTAGCTTGGCCTTACTATTTTGTAATAAGCATGGTGTGGTAAGCGACTATTTTCTAGACCACAATAGGTGATAGTACGCTACCTTTATCTTATCTGAACATGACAGGGAGTTCGGCCATGAGCCTTAACGTGGATAGTGCCGCTGTGGCCTTTACCTTTAAAGGCGGCATGCTGCCGATGACCGTCATGGAGCTAAGTAGCGCTGATCCGGAGCGAATCCGGCATCAGTTGGCTGGCAAGCTCTCTCAAGCACCCGCTTTCTTTCAGCATACACCGGTTGTGCTCAGCGTGGAAAAGCTGGATGAACCGCACTTAGCCCTTGAGCGTATATGTGCCGTGTGTCGCGATCATAAGTTGCTGCCGGTGGCGGTGCGCGGTGGCACAGAGCCAGTGCGTCAATCTGCCTGGGCGTTGGGGCTTGGATGGTTCCCGCCGGTAGAAGAGGGCCGCCCCCGGGTACTTGAAAGCGTCAACGCTACCCCCGTACATGAAGTGACCCGCGAAGAAACAGAAGTGGCCGAAGCAGAGGTGCCCGCCATCACCACCCGCCTGTATCGAGGCACCGTGCGTTCTGGGCAGCAGGTGAGTGCTTCTGAAGGCGACTTGGTCGTTATTGGCGCGGTGAATGCGGGGGCAGAAGTGCTGGCGGCAGGCAGTATTCACGTGTATGGCGCACTGCGAGGGCGTGCCCTGGCGGGCATTCATGGCAACACCTATGCCGGTATTTACTGCCGTGAGCTGGAAGCCGAGCTGCTGTCGGTGGCGGGTAATTACAAACGTCTCGAAGATATTGATTCACAGCTTCTGGGCCGCCCCGCAGAAGTTCACTTTACAAAAGAGCAGCTTGAAATAAAGCCATTAGGTTAAGGTCTATGCAAAGGCCTGCCTGTGGACTTGATGCCTAGCGACGCCGAAGGCACGATCCGTTACAGTATGGCTTGTTGATGACATTGATGTTCCCGTTATGCGCAGAGCGTCAGCCGACTCGCGCTCGCGATGAACAAATTCAAGAAGGAAGTGAATCTTGGCCAAGATAATTGTAGTGACCTCGGGTAAAGGAGGGGTTGGCAAAACCACCAGTGCGGCAGCAATTTCCACAGGGCTTGCACTGCGCGGGAAAAAAACCGTCGTTATCGATTTTGATGTAGGTTTGCGAAATCTTGATCTCATTATGGGCTGCGAGCGGCGTGTGGTGTATGACTTAGTCAACGTCATTCAAGGCGAAGCGGGGCTTAACCAGGCGCTGATTCGTGATAAACGCGTCGAAAATCTCTTTATTTTACCTGCTTCTCAGACCCGCGATAAAGATGCCCTGACCCAAGAGGGTGTTGCAGAGATTTTGGAGAAGTTGAAAGAGGATTTCGACTTCATTCTTTGCGATTCTCCCGCCGGTATTGAGCGCGGTGCGCAGTTGGCGATGTACTTTGCCGATGAAGCCATTGTGGTCACCAATCCCGAAGTGTCGTCAGTGCGTGACTCTGACCGTATTTTAGGGTTGCTGGCCTCTAAAACACGCCGCGCCGAGCAGGGCGAAGACCCCATTAAAGAGCACCTGCTGGTCACGCGTTACAACCCTGAGCGTGTAACGTCTGGAGATATGCTAACGCTGGACGATATTCGCGAAATTTTAGCGATTAACCTGCTCGGCTTGATTCCTGAGTCAGAAGCGGTGCTGCGGGCCTCTAACCAGGGGGTTCCGGTCACCCACGATATCTCCAGCGATGCTGGTCAAGCCTATAGTGACACGGTGTCACGCCTACTGGGTGAGGACATGCCGCTGCGTTTCCACGAAATGCAACGTAAAAGCCTGCTGAGCCGCATGTTCGGGGGAGGTCGTCGATGAAACTGCTGGAGTTCTTGAAGCGTGAGCGCAGAAAATCCGCCTCGGTAGCCAAAGAACGTTTACAAATTATTGTGGCGCATCAGCGCAGTCAGCGCGGCCAGCCCGACTATATGCCGCTGCTGGAGCGCGAACTGCTTGAGGTTATTCGCCGTTATGTGCATGTGGACGACGACGCCATTCAGATTTCGTTGGACAGTGAAGACAACTGCTCTGTGCTGGAGCTGAACGTAACGCTTCCCAAGAGCTGATCTTTAACGCTGGGCCAAAGAGCCGAATACGCGGCGAAAGGGGCAGTGGGTGTGCTACGCTTGGGCTTTTCATTGCCTAGCGGAGTGTTTGTTCATGGCGCCATCCAATGCTGCCCCTGCCAGTTTCCTATGGCATGATTATGAAACCTTCGGGGCGGATCCGCGCCGTGATCGGCCCGCACAGTTTGCTGCGCTGCGCACCGATGCCGAGTTGAACGAAATCGGTGAACCCATCGAGCTTTATTGCAAGCCGGCCGATGACTATTTACCTCATCCTGCGGCCTGTTTGATCACCGGCATTACCCCCCAAAAAGCCCAGCGCCATGGTCTGCCCGAAGCGGAGTTTGCGGGCGAGATTCAACGCCATATGAGCGAGTCGGGCACCTGCGTAGTGGGCTATAATAGCCTGCGCTTTGATGACGAAGTCTCCCGCCACCTGTTTTACCGCAACCTGCTCGACCCTTATGCCCGCGAGTGGCAAAACGGTAACTCCCGCTGGGATCTCATCGATATTGTGCGCGCCTTCTATGCGCTGCGTCCGGAGGGCATAGAATGGCCGCTACGCGAAGACGGCGCGCCCAGCTTCAAGCTTGAGCACTTAACGGCCGCAAACGGCATTGCCCATGAGGGGGCACACGATGCCGTGGCCGATGTGCGGGCCACGATTGCCCTGGCCCGCTTACTCAAAGCGCGCAATGCCAAGCTGTTCGACTATCTGCTTGGCCTGCGCGGTAAGCGCGCGGTGGCTAAGCAGCTAGACTTGCCGAGTGCCAAGCCGCTGCTGCACATTTCCCGCCGCTACCCCGCCAGCCGTGGCTGCAGTGCATTAGTCATGCCCTTGGCCGAACACCCAACCAACCCTAACGGGGTGATCGTTTACGATTTAAGCGTGGATCCCGGCGCGCTGCTGAGCATGTCTGCCGCGCAGGTGCGTGAACGCGTGTTTGTCAGTCAGCAGGATTTGAGTGAAGGCGAGGCGCGCATTCCGCTGAAAGTCATCCATATCAATCGCTGTCCGGTGGTCTTTCCCGCCACGGCCCTGAAAGATGTCGATGGGCCAAAACAGGGTGAGTATGGCGCTATCGTTGAGCGCTTAGGCTTGGATGTCACGGCCTGCCGCCAGCACTGGAAAACCCTGCGGGAGGCCAGTGGTGTGGCAGCCAAGGTGGCTGAGGTGTTTAGCGCGGGGTATGAGGATGAACCCCAAGATCCCGACCTAATGCTCTACTCGGGCAGTTTCTTCTCCGCAGCGGATCGCCAGCAGATGGAGCGTGTGCGGGAGATGGAACCCTGGGACCTGGTAGGGCAGCGCTTTGCCTTTCAAGACCCTCGCTTGGAAGAGATGCTGTTTCGCTTTCGGGCCCGTAGTTACCCCGACACGCTGGAAGGCGAAGAGCGCGAGCAGTGGGAAGCGTATCGTTGGATGCGGATTAATGATCCTGCGCTAGCGGGCATGACGTTAAAAGCGTTTGCGCGGGAGATTACCCAGTACAACCAGCAAACGCTCACTGATCGCGAGCGCCAGATTCTGGAAGAGCTGGTGATGTTCGTGGAGGCCATGATGCCGGCTCAGGCGTTTGATGCCTGAGGTGCTGAGTAAAAAAACCGGAACAGCTCTCTGCGGGGGCGCTATGAACCCCTCCTTGGGCGCTAAATTCGCCATCCATGGCGAATAACCCCCGCTTCAAGCTGATTCCGTTTGCTAGCTTCACGAGCTCTTATTTAGTTTTGGGCAGCGGCGAGCGCGCTTCACGATAATCGCTGACATCGCTGGGTTCGTCGCCGGGATTAAAGCGTATATCCAGGGCATGCTCGCGCAGCGATGGCCATAGCGCCTTGATATCCTCAAGGCTAACGTTCAGTACCCGCTCGGCCAGTTGGTCGCGGCGATCAAAGCGCACGTCTTCCAGCGCGGTGGCTTGCCAGTAGCGGTTGGCCATGCCCGAGAGGCTGGTATCGCGCTGGCGCAACTGGTGATCAACCGCTTGACGATAGGGGGCCAACTCCTCTTCGCTAAGTTGATCAAGTCGCTGATTGGCTTCATCGAGAAACGTATCCATCCGTTCGGCAATGGTCGCGCTCGCAACGTCGGGGGATTGCACCATAAGGGCAATGCCTGGCGCTTCGAGCAGCGGCGAATAACCCGCGTTGACGATATAGCCAAGCTGCTGTTCGGTGCGCAGCTGCTGGTAGAAAGGTGTTTCCAGCCACTGGGCAATGACCGCGACGGTCGCTTGCTCCTCCAGGGTCTGGTCGCGGCCTTGCAGGTAGCGCAGCACCAAGGACTCCTCCCGCGAGCTATGCGGATGCAGCACGCTCTGCTCTTCGCTCACGGCAAGTGGCGTTAGATTGGCTATGTCGTCGCGGGTTAACCGCGGACGAAGCTGATCGCGTACCAGCGTCGCCTGTTCCCGCGCCAGGTCAGCGCTCAAGTTGCCGACAGCCATGGCATCGACGTAGAGGGCAGCTAAAAAGCGCTTTCTAAAGTCTTCAAGATGACCGCGCTCAAAGCGCTCGCTGGCAGCGAGAAGCTCCGCGGTCGACCATTGAGGCGTTAGCAAGGCTTCACCGAGGGTGCGGCTGGCCTGGCCATAGAGCGATGCCTGGGCGGCGTTGCGCCATTCCCGCTGAAGCTGGTAACGCACGCGCTCAAAGGCGGCGTCGGTGATCTGTGCGCTTTTGAGCTGCTTGATGGCCTGTTCGATCAGCGGGGTTTGACCATCCCGCCAGCCAGAGAATGAGAGCGTCATGCCGCGGGAGTGGGGGTAGGCACTAAACGACTGGCCTGCCAGCCATGCGGGGTAGAGTGACTCGTTAAGGCTGTCGTTAAGCCAGCTGGCCAGCAATCGCGTTAACACGGCTTCTTCGGCGGAGTAGCTGGCGGTTGGGTTTTGTAAGCTGACTCGCCACTCAACGCTGGGGGTATTAAAGCGTTCATCTTGCATGTGCCAGGCGCTAAACGATGGTGTATCAATTAATAGGCTGGGGTGTTCGTCCTGTCCTTCAACGAGCGTTAAATCATTGGCAATGAAAGGGTTGGGGCCGGGAGGGCTAAGCCGCTTAACGCTTTTCCGGGTTGCACTGGCGCTTGCTCGCGCCACGCGGTATTGAACCACGGTGAGACGGTATCGCTTTCGATATCGGGCGCTGAGTAGAACCGCAGCATATTATCTGGCGTGAGCGCGTCCAGGTAGGTCTGCTGAAGCTCGGCATCGGGGCCATCCATGCGGTAAGCCGCGTACTGGACATCTTCCACGGGATAGCGCGATAGGCTCATGGAGAGCTGGGTCGCCTCTTGCTGAGGCGCGCCATGCTGCTGAAAGCGGAAGGCTTGCTCGTTGAGACTCGCCTGCTCGTCATAGCGCCAATCGCTCAGGCCGTCGCTGCGTAACTGCGCAATGGCCGCAAACAGGGTCGCTTCGATATCGTCCAAACGCTCGGCGCCTGCGGGTGTCAGGCTGATGGAGATAGTGAATAGCGCTTCGTTGCCATCGCCTCGACCAACGCCGGCAGACAGGCCATCGGCGAGCCCGGCATCGCGCAGAACCGCGAGCAGGCTGCCATCGCCTTCATCGCCGAGCAGGTGAGCAATGAGTTGTGTCGGTTTAGTGCGGTACGCATCGGTGGGGTCGGGCACCGGGAAGTAAAAGCGTAATTGGCGACGGTCCTGCAGCGATTGGCGTTCGATATAGCGCGGCAGGGTGTCGCTATCAACCAGGGGCGCGTCAATCGTCGGCACGCTTAAGTCGTTGTCGGGAATATCGGCAAAGCGCTCGGCTACCCACTCCTCCAATTGATCCAACGGCTGTGGCGCCACAATCGCCAGGTTCATTACATTGGCGTCGTAATGCTGGTGATAAAAATCGATCACCCGCTCGCGCAGGGGCGCTTCGCCTTCCGGCGGACTGGCGAGGGTCTCACGGCTACCCACCGCAAAACCGGTGGTGGGGTTGTCCGGGTTGAGCAGCTGATTGAGCACATCGTTTTCGCGTCGCGACTCATCACGGATACGCGCCATGTACTCCGAGTGCACGATATTGCGCTCGCTCTCCAGGTGGTCGGCGTTAAACAGCGGTGAGAGGAAAAATTCGCTGAAACGATCCAGAGCACCCGGCAGAGCCGAGGGCTCAATATCAAAGAAGTAATTGGTATCCTGTTGCGCGGTAAAAGCGTTATGAGAGCCCGCATTATCGGAAATATAGCGTTGGTAGCCGTCAGAGGCTGGGTACGGCTCAGTGCCTAAAAACAGCATATGCTCAAGAAAATGCGCCAACCCCTGCAAATCATCGGGGTCTTGGGCGCTGCCCACGCGGACGTTCATTGAGGCTGCCGCTTTATCAGCCTCCGGGGTCGCTGACCAGCAACACATTCAGCCCATTCTCAAGCGTTAAAACCCGGTAATCCCGGCTGTCGTAGGGGCTAATGATTGGGGTGACCGTGTCAGCAATCGCATCTTTAGCGGCGTCATCGGTGGCCGCGAAGGCCCGCGGCGTTAACGCGATGCTGGCGATAACGCCAATCACTGCGCACTGCGGGAAGACACGCCAGCGGGTTATGTAAGGGGATGGAAACATTACGGCTCCTGAGACACGGCCCAGCGCAGCATCGACCCGGTAGGGTGGGCACAAGCCGATGACTGGTAGGCGGGATTATTAACATATTTAGATACCGGAAAAGCGCCCAACAGTTCCAACGGTGCGGGGGCCAGTAGCGAATTAAGCGTTCCGATATCGGTATCCGGGTTGAGCCAGGCGGACAGTGCATGGCTGGGAATAACGACCGGTAGGCGATCCGTTAGCGGTGATAATAAAACATTCGCGGGCACGGTAATCAGGGCGGCGGAGTCGGTGAATGCCGTTAGCGTGGTGTGGTAACGGCACCATAATGCGCCTAGCAGTAGCGGCGCCCGCGATACCTGAGTGACTAAAAAGGGCTGTTTGCTACGCGGCTGAGTTTTCCATACATAGAAACCGCTCACCGGTATGACGCAGCGTCGAGCGCTAAACGCCTCGCGAAACATCGACCGTGATTCTAGAGTTTCGGCCCGGGCGCAGTGGGGCGCGTGATCGAGCACTTCCAGCCAGGGCGGCGTAAGGCCCCAGAAAAGCGACGAGAGTCGATACTGCCCCTGCTCAAAGCGAATCGCTGAAATGGGGCGCCGAGGTGCTAAATTAGGCGATTCAATCACTGGTTCAGCAGTCTCGAGTGTCGGCAATAAACGGGTCAGCGGTAGGTTTTGCACATGCAGTCGACCCGTCATACTTATCTCCTTTAGCAATATCGTCGTGGAAGTCTACCCGGATAGCGGAGGACATTGCGCAATAAAGCACGAAATGTAGCGTTTTAGAGTCGAAAACAGTGTTCGATGTAAGGTATCCTATAGTACTCCTTGCTCCCGCTACAGTGCAGTGAGGCATTCCTCCTCGTTTGCCGTTGACCTTAAGAGATCGCCATGGCCCGTCCTAGACAGCATGCGCCCGATGCCCTTCATTCGCAGGTCATGCACGCTTGTGATGAGTGGTTGGCTAAGCAGCCAGTCCATGGTCTTTCACTGCGTGCTCTGGCCAGGGAAGTGGGCTGCGCCCCCAGCACGCTACTGAAACTCTACGGCAGCTTCAATAATTTATTGCAGCACGTCAATGTAGAAACATTGGCACGCCTGCAGCTCACCATTACCAGCCTGGCCGATGATGACCCAGAGCCTTGGTTACGTTCGCTGGCGCGTGCTTACTGGCTTTTCGCCGAGCAGGACTGCTACCGCTGGCAACTGCTGTTCGATTACCCGCTGGCAAATGAGGGGGAGCTTGACCAGCGCCAGAGCGACTTGATTGAAGCCCTGTTTACGCAAGTGGAAGCATCGCTTAAATCGTATCAGCCCGCGCTGGATGATCTCGAGGCGCGCCGTTTGGGGCGTACTCTCTGGGGCAGTGTCCACGGGCTGGTTCAGCTGGGTCTGAATGAGCGTTTGGGCTACTGGCAGGGGCAGCAGTTAAAGGTGGATGAGTTGCTGGATCAGTTGATGAGCACCATTCTGGCCGGTCTACGCCACCGCGAGGCGGTCACGTGACGGGGTGGGTCAATGCCACCCGGCAGATGCTTCGCTGGCTGATATTTATCGCAATGCGGCTCTGCTATCGACTGCAGGTTCACGGTCGCCAGCATATCCCCAAGCATGGCGCGGCGCTGGTGGTGTGTAACCACGTAAGCTTCATGGATGCTCTGGTGCTGGGAGGTGCCAGCCCACGGCCGCTGCGTTTTGTGATGGATCAGCCGATTTTTGACTCGCCTTGGATGAAATGGTGGTTCCAACTGGTCGGGGCCATTCCAATAGAGTCTGAGCGGCGCAGCCCGGGCGCTATTAGGCGTGCCCTGGATGACGTCAGTGATGCGCTGCGCCAGGGGCAGGTCGTGATGGTATTTCCTGAAGGAAGATTGACCCCCGATGGCGAGATTCACCCTTTTCGGCGCGGTCTGGAGACGATTCTGGCCCGGGATGATGTGCCCATAATTCCTGTCGGCTTAGCAGGACTTTGGGGGTCGTGGACATCGCATTATGGTGGCAAAGCGCTAAAGAAGTGCCCGAGGCGCTTTCGGGCGCCGGTGAGCTTACACTTTGGGCCTCCTCTCAACCGCCTGGACGCCTATGATATAGCGCTGCGGCGGTTTCTCGAGGCTCGGGTTAGGGCGCTAAAGGCAGCGGCTGATCAGGATTTGTCCAGCCGCCGTTAACCCGCTATGCGTGACTAGCGGCGGGGCGCCCGCACCAGTTGCCAGCAGCGCGCTGAGGTAATGAGGTTGTCACGAATCTCCAGAATTTCCATGCGCATATTGCCGATTTGCAGGCTGGCGGGGCCCTCTGGAAAGGCTTCAAGATGCTCAAGAATAAGCCCGTTGAGGGTCTTGGGGCCATCGGTAGGTAACTGCCAGCCGAGCATCTTATTGATCTCACGTATATTGGCGGTGCCTTCGATGACATGGCTACCGTCATCCTGCTGGTGGATCTCCTCATCTTCGGAAACATCGGTGGTAAATTCGCCCACGATCTCTTCCAGAATATCTTCCAGGGTGACTAAGCCCTCTACATCGCCGTACTCATCCACCACGATACCGATGCGCCGTTTCTGCTTCTGAAAATTGAGCAGTTGGGTATGGAGTGGCGTGGACTCAGGAATGAAGTAGGGTTCGCGGGCCTCTTGAACAATTGATGCCTTGGTCACTTCGTCGCGAGAGAGAAAGCGTGCCGCGTTGCGCAGATGCAGCATGCCGATAATATTATTGATATCGCCTTTATAAACCGGTAGCCGAGTATGCTGGCTGGTGCGAATCTGGGTCATAATATCTTCGAGCGAATCATCCAGGTCGATACCCAGCACCTCGTGGCGCGGCACCATGATGTCGTTCACGGTGACGTTCTCAAGGTCGAGAATCGACAGCAGCATCGCTCGGTGGCGGTAGGGAATCAGCGTGCCCGCTTCGTGTACCACCGTGCGTAGTTCGTCGCGGGTCAGGCTATCGCCACCATTGTCGACGCTTTTGACCCCAATCAGTCTGAGTAAGCCGTTAGACATCACGTTAACCAGCCATACCAGTGGGTAAAGCAGTTTTAGCAACGGCTCAAGGGCGTAGGACGTCGGGTAGGCAATCCGTTCAGGCTTAATCGCGGCGTAGGTCTTGGGCGTTACTTCGGCAAAGATGAGAATCGTGATGGTCAACAGGGCGGTTGAAATAGCGGGGCCCGATACGTCGCCAAAAAAGTGAATGGCGATGATTGTGGCAATCGAGGCCGCCAGATTGTTAACGAAGTTGTTGCCGATCAGAATGACGCCGATGAGGCGATCAGGTCGGGTGAGCAGCCGCATGACCCGTTTGGCCCTGCGGTCACCGCTGTTGGCTTGGTGGCTTAAGCGATAGCGGTTAATCGACATCATGCCGGTTTCAGAGCTGGAGAAAAATGCAGAAAGCAGTATCAGTAAGGCTAGGAGGCCGAACAGTAACCCCAGGGGGAAGTCGTCGCTCAAGTCGAAAAGTCCTTTGTGGCGGATTAGGCTCGATTTGTAGAAGGTCGCGAGTAGTGTGTCAAGACAACTAAAGGCGTGATCACGCCCGTTCAGCGGTTGGGCCGTTATCGACGGAGTTGCTATCGATTGAGTAAAACCTCAAGCACAAACTTGCTGCCAAAGTAGGCCAATACCAACAGGCCGCAGCCGCCTAGTGTCCAGCGCACGGCGCGCATGCCGCGCCAGCCAAAGCGGTAACGACCGATCAACAGCGTGGTAAAGATGATCCAAGCAAGCAGCGACAGCACGGTTTTGTGCGCCAAGTGCTGGGCAAAGAAGTTGTCCAGAAAAATGAGCCCGCTCGCAATGGAGAGCGTTAAGAGAATAATGCCCGCCCACACCAGTTCAAAGAGCACACGTTCCATGGTCGTAAGCGGCGGTAACGACTGCACAATGCCGCGAATATGGTGGTGGCGAAGAGCCTGATTCTGTAGCCCGACCAGCACTGCCTGAACGGCGGCAATCGCCAGCACGGCAAACGCCAGCGCGGAGCTTATCGCATGCAATAAAATTCCCGGCGTAAGGCCAGTATGACCGCCCTGGTTCGGTAGCCAAGTGGCGGCGAGCAGCGCAATTCCCGCCAGTGGGAAGAGGGCAATCCCGGCGTTAAGCACCGGCTTAAACAGGCTGGCGACCAGTACGACGTTAACCGCAACCGCCATCAGTAACGTGGCGCTGGTGGTAAAACCGGGCAGCAGGCCAGGCGATTGGCCGACTAGTTTAACCACCACCGGAATGTGCAGCAGTAAGCCCAATACGGCGAGCAGCCGAACCATGCCCTGGCGGGGAGGAACGCGCCGAAACAGCGTCATGCCCTGCCAGATAGCAGCGGCGACATAAAAACAAAAGCCATCGTGGCGAAAGGGAGCGCCTGCATGATGCTATCCGTGCGCCTTGCAGCGCGTTGCTGTGAATAAATAGACGAACTAAGTACGATTATGATGTAAATCTAGCCAACTACTATAACGAATCCAAGCGGCGTCGCCCAGCGGGTCAAGTGCACGAAAATAACGATAGACTCGGCGTCAGTATGCATGAATGCCCGGGAAAGCTGTCAGCAGGGGTTTTACACCAGGGCCGGAAAATGTTCCCGTCAATTCCAGCTTTCCGCCCTCCATGGCTGATGGCGACTTGCCCTGATTGCTTGCCGTAGGGTCGCGAGTACTCTCCCATGGAGACTCGCGGCGTGAGCGCGTATAATCTTTTGACTAAACAGTCCAGGGCGTGCGCGCCGACGGCAGTGACGGAGGCAGAGAGGCCCCATGTTCCAGAATCTAAGTGAGCGTCTTTCCCAGACGTTAAAGTCGATCAAGGGTCAGGCTCGCCTGACCGACGACAATATTAAAGATACCCTGCGCGAAGTACGCCGCGCACTGCTTGAGGCCGACGTAGCGCTGCCGGTCATCAAGGAATTCATTGAACGCGTGCGCGAGCGGGCGGTTGGGCAGGAAGTATCCAAAAGCCTGTCGCCAGGTCAGCAGTTCGTCAAAATCGTCCAGCAGGAGCTGGAAGCGATTATGGGCGAAGCCAACGACGGCTTTGTGCTTAAGGGCTCTCCCGCCGTTGTATTGATGGCTGGCCTGCAGGGTGCGGGTAAAACTACCTCTGTGGCCAAGCTGGCCCGCTACCTGCGTGAACGCGAGAAGAAGAAAGTCTTGGTGGTGTCGGCCGACGTTTATCGTCCGGCGGCCATTGACCAGCTTGAAACCCTGGCCAAAGAGGTTGAGGTAGATTTCTTCCCCTCACGCTCTGACCAGCAGCCGGTAGCGATTGCCGAAGCGGCCATCAAGCACGCCAAGATCCAGTTTCACGATGTGGTGCTGATCGATACCGCCGGTCGCCTGGCGATTGATGAAGCCATGATGGCGGAGATCCAGGCGCTGCATAAAGCGGTCTCGCCTCAGGAAACGCTGTTTGTGGTCGACGCCATGACTGGCCAGGATGCTGCTAATACCGCCAAGGCGTTCAGCGAAGCGCTGCCGCTAACCGGGGTGATCCTGACCAAAGCGGACGGTGATGCCCGCGGCGGCGCGGCGCTGTCGGTGCGCCACATTACCGGTAAACCGATCAAGTTTATGGGTGTCGGTGAAAAAGTCGACGCCCTGGAGCCGTTCCATCCAGACCGGGTTGCCTCGCGTATCCTGGGCATGGGCGACATGCTGTCGCTGATCGAGGAAGCTGAGCGCACCGTCGATAAATCCAAAGCCGAGCAGTTGGCTAAAAAGGTCAAAAAAGGCGATGGCTTTGATCTGGAGGATTTTCGCGACCAGCTCCAGCAGCTCAAGAAAATGGGCGGCATGGGCGGCCTGATGGGCAAGCTGCCCGGCATGGGGCAGATGGCCGAGATGGCTCAAGGCCCTGGCCCCGAGAAAGAGCTGGGCAAGCTGGAGGCGCTGATTAACTCAATGACGCCGAAAGAGCGCCGCAAGCCCGATATCATCAACGGCTCCCGCAAACGCCGTATTGCCGCCGGTGCTGGCCTGCAAGTGCCTGACCTGAATCGTCTGCTCAAGCAGCATAAGCAGATGCAGAAAATGATGAAGAAAGCCGGCCAGAAAGGCGGTATGCAAAAAATGATGCGCGGTATGTCCGGCATGATGGGCGGCGGAGGCCCGGGTGGGCCTGGCGGGATGGGCGGCCCCGGTGGCATGGGCGGTATGGGTGGCCCAGGCGGGTTGCCCCGGCGTTAAAACAGCCATCGTCACGTGTAGGTGCGCTTGGTGAGGTTGACGGCCTAGCAGTTTTCTGGCTGTCAGGCTTTCCAAGCCGAGCGCATTTGCGTAGAATGCGGCCTCTTCATGCGTGGGTGTTGCGTAAAAACGCGTTAATCGCGGTGGCAGCGCCTATTCAATGAAGGCCTTTATAAGCATGTAGCACGACGAGTGTTCCGATAGCGGTTAGCGCTAACAAAATACTCTCGTAACCTCAACCGAAGGATAGTTATCGTATGGTTACCATTCGTTTGGCCCGTGGTGGCGCCAAGAAGCGTCCCTTTTACCACCTGACCGTTACCGACTCGCGTAACGCGCGTGACGGTCGTTTTATCGAGCGTATCGGCTTCTTCAACCCGGTTGCCCGTGGTCAGGAAGAGCGTCTGCGCGTCGACCTGGATCGCGTAGTTCACTGGCAGAGCCAAGGCGCCCAGTTGTCTGGTCGTGTTGCTGAGCTGGTTAAAGAAGCCCGCAAACAGGCGTAAGCCTGCTTTTGAGTCTTGGTGTCTGAGACTTGTTGGGTGAGAAAGTGAGTGCTGGGTTAGCTGAGGTCGTCGATGACGCGTTTTGACATAAGCCAAACTGACGACACGCATGTGGTACTAGGCAAGCTGACTAGTCCTCATGGGGTAAAAGGTTGGCTCAAGGTGTACTCCTACACTAGCCCGATGGACAGCATTCTCGAATACCCGGAATGGTGGGTGCGCCAAGGCGAAAGCCTTAAGCGCGTCAGCATTGTTCAGGGGCGTCGACAGGGCAAGGGAATTGTCGTGCAGCTTGAAGGGGTCGATGACCGTGATGCGGCCGAAGCCTTGGCCCAAACGGACATCCTGATGCCCAAAGAAGCACTGCCTAAGCTTTCTGACGGCGAGTACTATTGGCATGAGCTTGAAGGCATGGCGGTCTTCACTCAGGCCGGCGAACGGTTAGGGCGGGTAAGCTACCTGTTTGAAACCGGCGCCAACGATGTCATTGTGGTTCGCGGTGATTCAGACGCTATCGACAAGCGTGAACGGCTACTGCCCTTTTTACCCGACGACGTCATTATCGAAATCAGCTCCCAAGAGGGCCGTATGGTCGTCGATTGGGATCCTGAGTTTTGACCAAACGTATGCACAGTTTGAGTAGTGATGAGCGTAATACTGACGCCACTGCGTTGGATGCGGGTAATGAAACAGTAGAGAGCGCGTCGGCAGTTGATCCAGCCATGTGGATCGGAGTGGTGTCGTTGTTTCCCGAGATGTTTGACGCACTGACGCAACAAGGTGTGGTCGGCAGAGCCATTGAGAAACAGCGGATTGCACTGGAGTTCTGGAACCCGCGGGATTACGCCACTGATCGCCACCGCAGCGTCGATGACCGCCCTTATGGCGGTGGTCCAGGCATGTTGATGAAAGTCGACACTCTGCGCGCAGCGATCTTTGCGCCCGGGAACGGGCGCAGACAGCCACCGGCCTAGTGCCGACGGTGATCTACCTCTCGCCCCAGGGGCGTAAGCTGGATCAGCAGGGCGTTCAAGCACTGGCGTCCGCCGGGCCTTTAGTGGTCGTGGCAGGGCGCTATGAAGGCATTGATGAGCGCGTGGTGGAGAGTGACATCGATGAAGAGTGGTCGATTGGCGACTATGTGCTGAGCGGCGGTGAGCTGCCGGCGATGGTACTGATCGATGCAGCGGCAAGGCTGATTCCCGGCGTGCTGGGCCATCAGGATTCCGCTGTCGAAGACTCGTTTAATGACGGTCTGCTAGACTGCCCGCACTATACCCGTCCAGACATCATCGACGGGCGCCAAGTGCCGGATGTGCTGTTAAGCGGTAATCATGCAGCCATCAAGCGCTGGCGGTTAAAGCAGTCGTTAGGCCGTACATGGCAGCGTCGTCCCGACTTGTTGGCAGGGCGGCCGTTAGATGCCGAACAGCGCAAGCTGTTGAACGAGTTTATCGAGGAACACGCTCTGTCCACTAAGTAGCTTGTTTTCAACTAGAGGTTCAACTACTTAGACCAGAGCGGCGGTGCAGGGCGAAAAAGCGCACCTGTGTCACCCATAACGACTCCCGCGTAGCTCGTTTCGAGCGCCGGGATCACGGCTTCCGCCACCCATGATTGAGCGGTCAAGCCAACACGTTATTCAGGAGTATGATGATGAGCAGCAAAAGCAAAGTGATCCAGGCGATCGAATCTGAGCAAATGGGCAAGGAAATTCCTCCCTTTGCCCCCGGCGACACCATTGTCGTTCAGGTTAAAGTAAAAGAGGGTACTCGCGAGCGTCTGCAGGCGTTTGAAGGTGTGGTCATCGGTAAGCGTAACCGTGGCCTGAACTCCGCGTTCACCGTGCGTAAAATTTCTCACGGCGTTGGCGTTGAGCGTACCTTCCAGACCTACAGCCCGCTGGTTGACTCCATCGAAGTCAAGCGTCGTGGTGACGTGCGTCAAGCCAAGCTTTACTACCTTCGCGAGCGCAGTGGTCGTTCTGCACGTATCAAGGAAAAGCTGGCTTAAACCGCCACTGCTCCTCGGGCGCGCACGTTGTTTTAATAGGCGCCGCGCCTGGATACCAAGACCCCGTCACCGCTCTGCGGGGCGGGGTTTTGTTTATATCGCGTGATCAAAACAGCCGGAGAGTGCTGACGTATGAGCGTTATTGATGCTTTTTTGGATGCCCTGTGGTTAGAGCAAGGGGGCCAGCGACCATACGTTAGCCGCTTATCGGCGTGATTTAACCGCCTGGCAAGCTCATTTGGAGAGCCACGGCGAAGCGCTACTGGCGCCGCCTTCCGAGCG
>AXCI01003459.1_pt1 | contig 19746 bp, 18 predicted proteins | sample 182571 | NCBI WGS metagenome assembly AXCI01 (sample SAMN02359225, study PRJNA218796) | groundwater metagenome | isolation source: Mt. Simon Sandstone pore water sample D5872 at 1.8km depth, Illinois-Basin... | place: USA: Decatur, Illinois | collected 2009-05 | reverse complement strand
CCGGGCCGCCGCTGCGGGTGGCCTTAGGCTTACCACGCGCTACTAAAACCTGCAAAATCAGATAATTGCACAAACCGTAGCGCGGTAACGATAAAGCGAGATCAGTGAGTGTTTTCAGGCACGGGTGACAACGACTGCGGAATTTCACCGTTTGTTGGCTGGTAGAGGCAGGAGCGATCCAGCTGTGAAAGGCTGGTTAATCCCAGCAGCGCCATGTTGCGCTCGATTTCACGCTGTAAAAGATCAGCCACATGTTCGACCCCGGCTTGCCCTGCGCAGGCGGCCGCGTAATTGAAGGGGCGCCCGACAAAGACAAAGTCGGCGCCTAGTGCCAGGGCCTTGATGACATCAGTGCCACGCCGGAAACCGCTGTCGATCATAATGGGGATATCGCTAATGCGGCGCTTAATCTCAGGTAGCACCTGCAGCGGTGAGATCGTGCAGTCCAACTGGCGAGCGCCATGGTTGGAAAGAATAATGCCATCGACCCCCGCTTGATGGGCGCGTACGGCGTCTTCAGGATTGAGAACGCCCTTGACGATCAAGGTATCGGGCCATAAGCGTCGCACCAGATCGAGATAGCCCCAGTCGAAATGGCGTCGCCCTGAGAAGTCCCGCGCGGCTTGGCGGGAGATTACTGGTGCGCCCCGCTCGGCGTGGTTGTTCTCGAAATGTGGCATGCCATGCTTCCACAGCGTGCGCAGGAAGGTATTACACAGCCAGCCGGGGCGCATCAAACCATCGAATGCAAGGCGAAGGGTGGGCTCAAGGGGGGGATGAAAAACCTGAACGGCGAAAATTATCGGGATTAGGCGGTACCGGGTAATCAAGGGTTACTACTAGCTTTTTAAAGCCAGCCCGCTGGATCCGTGCAAGCAGCGCTTCGATACCTTCCGGGGTGCCTGGCAGATAGGCCTGAAACCAGTCGGCGCCCTCCACTTTGGCTACTTCCTCCATAGGCAGCAGCGAAGAACCGCTCATGATCATGGGCAGATTTCGCTTAGCGGCGGCTCTTGCCAGCACTAAGTCGCCTTGGTAGGCCGACAGTGCGCTGATGCCCATGGGGGCGATACCGAAAGGCACTGCGTAGCGCTTGCCATAGAGCTCGGTGTGCAGATCAATCTGCGACACATTAACAAACGCTTTGGGTAAGAAGCAGTACTTATCAAAAGCAATCAGGTTCGCGTGCTGGGTTCGCCCATCCTCGGCGACATGATCGATATAGCCAAAAATTGGCCGGGGCAGCTTGCGACGCGCTAATCGTTCAACGTCGTGTAGATTATGAATACCTGAGAGCTTTTTTTAGCAATCAGCTGTTGAAGCTTTCCTTTCACACAACGCTCCTAATATTTGTTTTATATCGCCCTCACCTCACTGGCTCGCTTCTTCAAGCAGGCACAAATCGCAGGGCAACGCCATTGTTACACCAGCGCAGGCCGGTAGGGTCTGGACCATCTTCAAAGACATGGCCTTGATGGCCACCACAGCGGGCGCAGTGGTATTCGGTGCGAGGCCACACCAGTTTAAAATCAAGCTCTGTGAGCATATGCCCTTCTACGTGCTCGAAAAAGCTTGGCCAGCCTGTACCGGAATCATATTTCATTTCACTGGTAAACAGCAGTAGATCACAACCAGCACAGCGATATTCGCCCTCTCCCCACTCCTTATCCAATGGGCTTGAAAAGGCGGGCTCTGTGCCATGATCACGAAGAACGTTATAGGCTTCATCTGAGAGCCGTTCACGCCACTCCTCTTTGCTCAACTCCAGCTTTTCCAGCTCTGGGGAGGCTTCCAGGTCAAGGCGTGGAAAGCCAAACGAGATACCGGGCAACGCTCCCACAATACCAGTGAGGCCTGCTAGGCCTAAAAAATGACGTCTTTTCATGGGTGTTTCTCCCGTGATGCTTGGTGAGGTAAGTAGCCAATAAAAATGGGACAGTGCCGTGGCGCTGTCCCATTCTGGTTTCTATCTTTTCTGACTACTTAGTCGCTCTGGCGCTCAACTACTTACACCGATCCACTGATTTTTTAGAGCTCGTAACCTTTAGCACAGCAGGACTTCAGGTTAACTGAGGACCGGCCTTGATAATCGCTTCGCTGACGCCTTCAAACTTCTTGAAGTTATCAACGAACTTGGTCGCCAGCTCTTTAAGGTGACGGTCGTAGGCATCACGATCTTGCCACGTTTCACGCGGGTCGAGCAGGCTGGAGTCGACGCCAGGGACAGCCACCGGTACTTGTAGATTGAGGCCATCGATATGTTTGGTGTCGATATCGCGCAGTACACCAGACTGAATGGCGCTGATGATGGCGCGTGTAGTCGGGATAGAGAAGCGTGAACCACCTTCGCCGTAAGCACCGCCGGTCCAGCCGGTGTTGACCAGGTACACCTGCGCATCTTTCTTATCGACACGCTTGATCAGCAGGTCAGCATACTCGCGTGCAGGGCGCGGGAAGAACGGCGCACCAAAGCAGGTGGAGAACGTCGCAGCCAACCCTTCAGAAGAGCCCATTTCAGTGGAGCCCACTTTGGCTGTATAGCCTGACAGGAAGTGATACGCCGCAGCTTCTTTGGAAAGAATCGATACCGGGGGCAGTACACCGGACATATCGCAGGTCAGGAACACGATGGCATTTGGCTCGCCTGCCAGGTTTTCCGGTACGCGCTTCTCGACGTGCTCTAACGGGTAAGCAGCACGTGAGTTCTGGGTCAGGCTGTCATCCGCGTAATCAGGCTCACGACGATCATCCAGCACGACGTTTTCCAGCACGGTACCAAACTTGATAGCGTTCCAGATAACCGGCTCATTCTTCTCTGACAGGTCGATGCACTTAGCGTAGCAGCCACCTTCCATGTTGAAGACGATACCGTCGCCCCAAGCGTGCTCATCATCGCCGATCAAGAAGCGTGCCTGGTCAGCGGAAAGCGTGGTTTTACCGGTGCCTGAAAGACCGAAGAAGAGGCATGTTTCGCCATCTTCGCCGACGTTCGCGGAGCAGTGCATGGGCAGCACGTCGGCGGCGGGTAGCAGGAAGTTTTGCACCGAGAACATGGCTTTTTTCATTTCACCGGCGTAGCGCATACCCGCGATAAGCACTTTTTTGTCGGCGAAGTTGATGATCACGCAACCATCAGAGTTCGTGCCGTCGCGAGCAGGGTCACACTCAAAGCCTGCGGCATTAAGGATTGTCCACTCGTCTTTCGCGGCTTGGTTATAGGCCTGAGGGCGTACAAACATGGTACGACCAAACAGGTTTTGCCATGCGGTTTCGGTGGCGACGCGAACGGGCAGGTAGTGAGTAGCGTCACTGCCTACGTGCAATTCAGAAACGAAATGTTCTTGGCTGACCAGGTGGTCATTGACCCGATTCCACAAGGCGTTGAATTTGTCAGCATCAAAGGGCTGGTTAACGTTTCCCCAATCGATTTGGCTGCTAGTGGTGGGCTCGTCGACGATATAACGGTCTTTCGGTGAACGGCCGGTACGCAGGCCGGTATTAACTACCAGGGCACCGTTAGCCGAGAGGCGGCCTTCGCCACGTGCCACGGCGCGCTCGACAAGGTCGGCGCTGCTGAGATTGACGTGGGCTTGGGGAGCTTGAGTCGTGGTCATGTCGATTCCTGGGCCTTAAGGCCGTTATATCTCGTTACCGGGCGCTAGAAGCTGTTTACAAAAGCACTGCTCGCCTGCTTTGTAATCACCTTCTGACCGACGCCTTAAAGTTCATCCCAACCGGTGTTAATTCGGCTGGGTACGCTGAAGTCCGGCGCATTATGGCAAAAAGAAAGCCCCCGGGAAACGGGGGCGAAGATCAAATATCTTGTAGTTAAACTACTACAAAGACACTATATTTTGTGTTGCAGCGCAGTAAAAATTAAAACAGTCGTTTGCATGAATGGCCAAATTCATTGAATCCATTGGCCCTCCCCACACCTCCTTACAAACTGCCGTCACGCGCTCTCGACTACACGTTTAGTGAATCGTGGGTGATGGTGCTTCAGGGTCGTCCAACAAAGTTTCAATATCTGCTGCTGTGTAGTGATATTTCGTGTGGCAAAAGTGGCATTGGGTGTCGATTGCGCCCTGTTCGAGGAGAATATCGCGCAGTTCTTCCTTGCCAAGCGAGTGCAGTGCATTGCTCATTCGTTCACGAGAGCAGGTGCAGCCAAAGCGCAGTGCTTTGGGTTCAAAAACACGTACGGTCTCTTCATGGTATAGACGATGAAGCACCTCTCGTTGTTCAAGGCCGAGTAGTTCTTCTGTTTTAATCGTATCGGCTAGCTGCACGCTGCGATCCCAGGCATCAACATCCTGATTTTGAGACTCTTCCGGCAGACGTTGCAGTAGTAATCCGCCTGCACGCTCTTCATTCGCGGCTAACCATAGGCGAGTAGGTAACTGCTCAGATTGGCTAAAGTAGGCTTCCAGGCAGCCACCCAGCGTCTCTTGATCCAGCGCTACAATCCCTTGATAGCGGTGCCCTTCGCGAGGATCGAGGGTAATCACGATTTGACCTTCACCAACCAGCTCACGGAAGGTGGCATGCTCACTCGGCAGCGCAGCCTCTTCTGCTATTCGCGCAATGGCACGCAGTTCGCCACCGGGATTGGATTCGGCCATTAGCAGTGAAAGCACGCCGCCTCCACGTACCTCGATGCTCAGCGTGCCATCCAGTTTTACGGTATCGGTGAGCAGGGCCACGGCGGCTAGCAGTTCACCCAGTAACTCGTTTACTGCGGGGGGATAAGCGTGGCGATCCAACACTTCGTGATAGGCCGCCGCCAGGGTGACAATCTCGCCGCGTACATTGGTGTGATCGAACATAAAGCGTTGAATTTGATCGGACATAATTTGGCAACCTAGTTATTTAAGTACAGCGAGTATTTAAAGACGGCTAGTTGAACTGGTTTATTAATGGAAGGTTACTCACCCTGATGGCGCTGAAAGCGCTGAATGTCGCGACGCTGCTTTTTATCAGGGCGTTTGAGCGGATGCTGCATCGCCTCATTAGTGAGACGTCTTGCTTCAGCCTCTTTGGCCCTACGTTGAATGCTTTCTTCGGTTTCCGCATAGAGTGTGCGCGCTTCAGGCGCCCCACGGCGTTGATCAGAGAGTGATAAAACCTCTACCTCTAACATCTCCCACCCCTGGGGCACGCGAATAAGCGCACCGATTTCTACCTGTTTGCTGGTTTTCGCGCGGCCACCGTCATAATTAACTTTGCCGCCTTCAATCGCTTTTTTAGCAAGTGCGCGGGTCTTGAAAAAACGCGCGGCCCAAAGCCATTTATCTAAGCGTACACTTTCGCTCATTAACGCTCTCCTTGCGTTTCTGTCAGCTGTTCTGGCAGTTGTTCGGGTAACAGATGGGCAAAGCGATCAAGCGCGATGAATTCCAGAAGCTCTTTTTCAGGGCGCTTGCTATCAGGCTGTTTAATCCCCAGCAAATGTTTAATACCAAACTCACGAGCGCTCTCAAGCACACGAGGATTGTCGTCAATAAACAGCGTGCGCGCGGGATCGAAGGCTTCTATATCCTGTAATGCAAACCAGAACGCCTGCTCCTCTTTCGCCGCGCCAACATCTTCTGACGAAACGATAGCGTCCAAGTAGCTTTCCAAGCCGGTGAGGGGTAGCTTCAGTGCCAGGCTTGCGCGATCAGCGTTGGTGGCGAGTACCACCCTTGGATGTGCTTGCTTCAGCCATTTGAGAAAATCCAGTGCGTCACTGCGCAGGCCTATCAGGTGCTGAACTTCCTGTTTCAGAGCAACAATATCTACCCCGAGCTCGCGGCTCCAGTAAGCTAAGCTGTACCAGTTCAAGGTACCCTGCTCGCCGATGATGCGCGCGCGCAGCGCTTCTTGAGAGGCTTCGTCCAGTTGGTGCAGTTCACGGTAGCGTCGCGGTAAATGCTCCAGCCAGAAGTGGCTGTCGAAGTGTAAGTCCAGCAGCGTGCCATCCATATCTAGTAGGACGGTGTCTATCTCGCGCCAATCAATCATTGCCGCTCCAGTCGCATAAGGAGTAAGCGTGCTATTGTAGCTTAACCGCCTTTTTCCAGCCATGGAGGCACACGTTTATGTCTACTTATCCCCCAACGCAACCACCCTTTAACCGCGCTGAAGATAGCCACGACCATCGCTCAGGCTACCAGCGTAAGCCGCAGATTCTAGCGCGCACCCGCGTCGCCCAGAGCCGTCTGTTTCAGATTGAGTCACTTGATTTGCGCTTTTCTAATGGTGAAGAGCGTCAGTTTGAACGCTTAACCGGTGCCGACCGGGGCGCGGTGATGATGGTGGCAATGCCCGACCCAGACCACGTGCTGCTGATTCGCGAATACGCGGCCGGTTTTGAAGATTATGTGCTCACTCTGCCAAAGGGTCTGGTCGACCCCGGTGAAGATATCATTACCGCGGCTAACCGCGAGTTAATGGAGGAGTGTGGGGTGGGTGCGCATCGTATTGAACCGCTGGTAGAGCTTTCTCTGGCGCCTAACTATATGCGCCACCGAATGCAGGTACTGCTAGCCACCGACCTTTACCCCAAGCGCCTACCAGGAGATGAGCCAGAGCCACTCATCGTTGAAACCCACGCCATCGAAGATATACCTACCCTTCTCCTACGCGAGGATTTTCACGAAGCCCGCGCCATCGCCGCACTCTATATCGCCCGAGACAGGTTGCGCGAAGAGAAGCGTAATAGCGCGACGGATTTGCTGTAATTGAGTCTCTCCATCCGTCAAGCACTGAGGCCATGTCGGTCTCTTTTAGAGTCAGCATAGGTTCGTGTTTGTATAGGCAAAAGTGCTTTGCGCAGTAAGATCGTGGTATCCGTTAGTCCCCATCGATTACCTGGAGAATACCGGCCTTGGGGTCGTACATCGCTATCCACCAGCAGCTGACGATGGTATCGACGAGTCAGCTGTTGCAAGTGCTGAGCAACATCTCGACGGCAAACGGGGTACTGGCTAAGCAACTCAAGCACGCAAAGCGTACGCCGAAACGCCTCGCTTGGCATGTCGGCGCGGAGCGTTTCGAGCTCAGCCCAAGTAGGCTGATAACCTTTATACCAAATGATTTCCGCAAGTTGCTTAACATCTTCAACCACGCTATCTAAAGAACGAGTCCCCACTCGGTACAGTAGCTTGCGTTTGACAGAAGGTTCCATAACTAGCCCTCGCCACCATGATAGTCGTCTAGCACCACCTTAAGATTACCCAAAATACGCGTTTCGTCTCCCACATAGTAGCTGATTGCTTCTCGGGCTAACCGTTCAAATACTTCAATATTGATATAAGGGAGTTGTAGCAGGGTTTGGATATCATTTTGATCACGATCACCAAAACGACCCAGTTTGGTAATTGCCACATCAAGCGCACTCGCGACGTAGACTTCTACGTTGGGAACATGGCTTTGCGTCACCAACCGAATGACGCGATCCTCGTAATCCTCATGTAAAGGAGCCAGCGTTGTATTGAAGCTTGCATCCAGTTCTAACACCTGTACTACGCCCTCTTCATCAGTGAACACATAGGTATCTTCATCCAGAAGCGCAATAATGTCGGATTTATTAGCTAAACCAAGGGACGCGACCTCAGCATCTATATCCGCACTCCCCCGTGCTTTAGAGTGAATGTGAATAGCGCAGCCACCAAAGACAATCACTCGAAATATGCCTTTATCACCATTTGCATACACGGGCTCAAGCACGTCGAAAAACTCGACAAGCGCACGCCCCAACGCTGTACTGGGCTCAATTATTGGGTATTCACCAGGTTCTATCGGCATATTTCTACCTCTCCTGAAAGCTCCTAGTGAACACTACAACAGCGACTGGAACTAGCCTAACAGATCGAAGGGTTGTGGTTTTTCACCTCAATGATTTTTCAATGCAATCCACCGCCGTTGGCGGTGGCTGTCCAGGCCTGCTTCTAACAAGGCCATTGAACGCAGGGCGTCGTCTACGCTTACTGGCAAAGGCGCTTTATCGCGGATAGCGGTGGCGATGCCCTGGTAATAGGCCAAGTAGTCCCCTGGCAGAGTTGGAAGTTCACAGCGCGTTAGCGGCGCGTTTTTCGCTCTCCTCTTTGCGCAGCGTCAGGGTGCCATGTTGGGTGTCTTCACCCCACTGCGGTGTCGGCACTTCGCCTGCTTTTAAGCGATCTTCTTGCGGATCCAGACCGTATTTTATGAAGCTGCCTTGAGTGCCATTAATCCGAAAGCGCGGTGTTGGTTCGGCCACCAGCGTGCCCGCCGCCAAAGTAACGCGAAAGCCTTCGTAGTCGAGTAGCGCCAGGAAGTCATCGTCGGCCTTGGCGCCATCCCGCAGCGCGCCCAGTTCCAGCAGAATAGCCTGGGGCATGCCAAACAGCTCGCAGGCTTGATCCAACAGGTGTGGGCCCAGGTCGTACCAGATACCGCCACCGGGGGTGGCTTTCTCTCGCCAGCGGTCGCGCACTTCCGGGCGGAAGCGGTCAAAGTGGGATTCAAAATTGACCAGCCGACCTAATGTCCCCGCCTTAAGCAGATCCTTAACGGTCAGAAAGTCGCTGTCCCAACGGCGGTTGTGAAAGACCGTTAGCAGGCGTTGTTTATCTTCTGCCAGCGCCTTCAGCAATTTGGCCTCTGAGAGCGTGACCGTAAACGGTTTATCGATCACCACATGCTTACCCGCCGTCAACGCCGCCTTAGCGATAGAATAGTGCGTATCGTTAGGCGTTGGGATCACAATCAGGTCGATATCACTGCGTTTGCAGAGCGCTAATGCCTGAGCCTCAACCTCTATATTGGGAAGTGATGCCTGCACCTTGGCAGCGTCGCTTGAAGAGACGGCCACTAAATCCAGGCCCTCCGTGGCCTGGATCAGAGGTGCATGGAAGGTTTGGCTAGCAAAACCATAGCCGACTAAACCAACGTTTATAATTGCCTTCATTTGATTCCTTACTCGAGCCTATTGCATGTTTTAGCTGTGTGTTTCAGCTACCTGTATCAGTCGAGTTTACTTAAATCCCTAACCGCCCCTTTATCGGCAGAGGTCGCCAGTAGCGCATAGGCTTTAAGCGCCGGCGTTATCTTACGGGGGCGCTGTTCAGCAGGCTTCCAGGCCGTGCCACCTTTGGCTTCCATCGCCTCGCGGCGACCTACCAGTTCGGCATCCGTCAGTTGGACATTGATCGAGCGATTGGGAATATCGATGCGGATCAGGTCGCCCTGCTCAATCAAACCAATTGCGCCACCCGCCGCGGCTTCTGGCGAAACATGGCCAATAGAAAGTCCGGAGGTGCCGCCTGAGAAACGCCCGTCGGTGAGTAGTGCGCAGGCCTTACCCAACCCTTTGGATTTGAGGTACGAGGTCGGGTAGAGCATTTCCTGCATACCGGGGCCACCCTTAGGGCCTTCGTATCGGATAACCACCACATCGCCCGCTTTAACTTTATCTGCGAGCACATCGGCGACTGCTTGATCCTGGGACTCAACCACATGGGCAGGACCTTCAAAGACCAATATCGACTCGTCGACGCCTGCGGTTTTCACCACGCAGCCATCCAGCGCGATATTGCCGTAGAGTACGGCTAAGCCACCCTGCTGGGAGAACGCGTGCTCAAGATCGCGAATACAGCCCGTAGCGCGGTCGCCATCCAAACTCGGCCAACGAGCGCTTTGGGAAAACGCCACTTGGGTCGGTACGCCGCCCGGGCCTGCTTTGAAAAACTCAACCACCTCGGCACTGGGCGAGCGCATGATATCCCACTCATCCAACGCCTCTTTCAGGCTATCGCCATACACGGTGGGCACCGAGGTATCCAGCACGCCCGCGCGATCCAACTCGCCCAGAATCGCCATGATGCCGCCCGCACGGTGAACATCTTCGATGTGGTACTTCTGGGTATTGGGTGCGACTTTACATAGCTGGGGAACTTCACGGGATAGCCGGTCAATATCCGACATGGTGAAGTCCAGCTCGGCTTCTTGAGCCGCTGCCAGAAAGTGCAGAATGGTGTTGGTGGAACCGCCCATGGCGATATCCAGGGTCATGGCATTTTTAAACGCCGCCTTGGAGGCAATGGCGCGAGGTAAAAGGTGGGCCTCTTCACCTTCGTAATAACGCTTGGCCAGTTCCACGATCCGATGACCGGCGGTTTCAAACAGGCGGCGGCGATCAGAGTGGGTGGCCAGCACGGTGCCATTACCAGGCAAAGCCAAGCCCAGCGCCTCGGTTAAACAGTTCATTGAGTTGGCGGTGAACATACCCGAGCAACTGCCGCAGGTGGGGCAAGCGCTGCGTTCAATCTCGGCGAGCGTATCATCATCGATGCTGTCGTCAGCGGCCATGACCATGGCGTCAACTAAATCCAGCCCATGGTTAAGCAGCTTGGTTTTTCCGGCTTCCATGGGGCCGCCGGAAACGAAGATAACGGGAATATTGAGGCGCAGAGCAGCCATCAGCATTCCTGGGGTGATTTTATCGCAGTTGGAGATACACACCAGCGCATCGGCGCAGTGGGCGTTGCACATATACTCAACGCTGTCGGCGATTAAATCGCGGCTTGGCAGCGAGTAGAGCATGCCGTCGTGCCCCATGGCGATGCCGTCATCCACCGCAATGGTATTGAACTCTTTCGCTACGCCACCGGCTTTCTCAATTTTCCGCGCGACCAGTTGGCCCATGTCTTTTAAGTGAACATGGCCGGGCACGAACTGGGTGAAGGAGTTGGCGACCGCAATAATCGGCTTTTGAAAATCACCGTCCTGCATACCCGTTGCGCGCCATAGCGCGCGGGCACCGGCCATATTACGGCCAGCGGTGGTGGTGCGTGAGCGATACTCTGGCATGGCGTCCTCTACTGTCTATTTTTTTACTGTCTATTATTTATCAGCCCACTGCATAAAAGCGTGGGCTGGGGGGCAATCCAAAGGTCTTAGATTGTGGCATGAGCGTTGCGTAGAGACTAGAGGCAGGGTTCGAGGAAGAGCCTAGATGACAGTAGCGAAGGAAGCGCCCTCCATGGCGCTATTTTATCAGAAGGTTTCCCACGCCTCTTCGGCTGGCTGGGCATGGGCAGTGCGCTTAGAGGATGAGCGGTGGGGAGAGGCTAACGCAGGAGCTGCCCCTAATGGTGGGCAAGCCCTGCTTGTTTAAGCAAGCGCTCACGGGCAGTCTCACTGCTCTCGTCGGCCGCACCCTCTAAGCGGAAAGCGGCGATAACGTTAGCGAGGCTGAGGGCTTCACGGGTGAGATTTTGAGCAGCACTGGAAATCGACTGCACCTTGGAGGCGTTCTGCTGGGTGACATGATCCATTTCGGAAACAGCGGTGTTGATTTGCGCGATACCCTTGCTCTGTTCATCGGAGGCGGTGCTGATCTCCTCCATAATATCGCTGACTTTCATGACCTGGTTAACGACTTGATCAATGGCGGCTTCGGCTTCTTTTACTGCCTGGGCGCCACCGCTGATCTCCTGGGAGGAGGTGTCGATCAAGCGGCGAATTTCGCCAGCGGCATCGGCGCTGCGCCCAGCCAAGTTACGTACTTCATTAGCCACCACGGCAAAACCACGCCCCTGCTCGCCCGCCCTTGCGGCTTCCACCGAGGCATTTAACGCCAGAATGTTGGTCTGGAACGCGATACCGTCAATGACACTGATGATGTCGGTCATTTTATTGGCACTGTCAGCAATACGTTCCATACGCTCCACAAGCGCCTGCATGCGCTCGCCGGTTTCACGGCTGGTGGTGGCGTTTTGCATGGCCAGTTGATTAGCTTGGCGGGCGTTTTCGGTGTTTTGCTGCACCGTCGCCGTCATTTGATCCATGCTAGACGCCGTTTGCTGCAGCGATGATGCCTGCTGCTCGGTGCGGGATGCCAAGTCTTCGTTCTGTTGTTTAATATGCTCAGAGGCAGGGGTCACCACATCGACCTTATTGCCCACCTCGGTGATCAACCCCGACAAGCTAGCACGCATGGTCTCCAGCGAACTCAGCAGCTCGCCTAACTCGTCATTCCGTTTTAGGGTCACTCGGTTGGCGAGATTTCCCGCGGCAATTTGGAACGTCACTCGGCGCGCTTCATTCAGGGATTTAATCAGCGATTTGAGTACCGCGATACTCAGTCCGATCATTAGTACAATACCGAGCAGCAGAACACCTAACTGACCATAGAGCAGCACCTGTTGCTGCTGCTCGGCATTTTCCATGAGCGTTTGAGCCGCAGTTCTCTCCTGACCCACCAATACATTAATAGTGGCGCTAATACTTTCAGAGGTAGGCTGTACGGTGTCATTAAAGGCTTCAAAGGCGGCAAACCCATTGCCATCTCGGATAGCGGTCAGGGTGATATCGGCACCCTCAATGAAGGTGTTGAGGTGTGCGGTCAGCCCCTCCAGCACACTGCCCGTTTCGCGCTGCGCAGTGTATCCCTGCCACGACTGTTCAATGTCCGCACTCATGGAGGTTAGCTGTGTGTCTAATACATCCAAGTCCGCGCGACGAGGGTTACGTACTGCAGGCTCTAAGGCTTGTATTGCTTGGCTAACGCGCTGATCAATCTGCTGAAGATCGGTAATGCCCTCTAGCCCTGTTTGATTAAGCGTGCGCAGCCGCTCCGCGGAGCTGGTCAAACCATAGACCCCCGCTGCCCCCGCGAGCACCAATAAGATAATAGAAGCCAGCACCATTCCCATGAGTTTGGCCTGCATACTGCTGAAACTGAACCGCTTGACCCATCCGCGCACGCCCGTAGGACGTATTGCACCATAATGGAGCTTAAAGCCACGCGTTTTACCCGCTTGCATGGCAGCATAAACGCGCTCCGCTTGTGCAATGGCCTTTGCTGCAGCTTTACGACGGATAGAGGTATAGCCCACTACGCGGTCACCATCGAGGAGGGGCGCGATAGTGGTATGCATCCAATACCCCTCGCCATTTTGGCGACGGTTCTTGATCAGGCCCTGCCAGGTTTTACCCGCCTCAATGGTTTCCCATAAGTTCTGAAAGACGGCTTTGGGCATAGAGGGGTGGCGAAACAGGCTATGCGGCTCACCCATTATTTCATTGAGCGAGTAGCCGCTTACTTCCACAAAGGTATGGTTGGCGTAGGTGATTCTACCCTGGAGGTCTGAGCGAGAAATTAGCACTTCGTCATCCGCCATCTCGTAAACAGCTGATGTCGCTTGCGTAGCTTGTGGCATTTAAATCCCCTACTTTTTTATTAAGGCCTAAGCCGTCTTTAGACTTAGCTGCACTCCACACAGCTGGGTCTTTTCAAGTAGGAATAATGCATAAAACATGCCACCGCAAAGGGTGGCATATCATTAAAACGAATTAAGGGAAATCAATCACCTAAGGGCCGTAGCGCTAAAACTCTTCCCACTGCTCGGCTTGAGGTTGTGTGGTGGGTGGTTTAGCGCGGGGTTCAGCAGAAGAGGGTAAACGTTGGGTTGCTTTGCTGATTGCGTAGTTAGCACGCTGTAACTTCGCCCGCGCCTCTTGAATGTTCTCATCTTGAGCGCCTTCCAAACGGAATGCATCAACCACGTTAGCGAGCTCAAAGGCTTCGATGGAGAGGTTATCGGCCGACGCCGCTATCGACTGCACTTTAGAGGCGTTCTGCTGAGTGACATGATCCATTTCGGCAATCGCCGAGTTAATTTGACCAATCCCACTGCTCTGCTCGGTAGAGGCAGTGCTGATGGCGGCCATCAACTCACTGACCCGGCTAACCTGCTGAGACACCTCTTCAATGGCTCGTTCCGCCTGCTCGACTGCACTGCGGCCACCGCTCACCTCTTGCGTGGTGCTATCGATCATCTTACGAATTTCTTGGGCAGCATCCGCACTCCGTCCTGCCAGGTTGCGTACTTCGCTGGCAACAACCGCAAAGCCACGGCCATGTTCGCCAGCCCGAGCGGCCTCAACCGATGCGTTCAGAGCCAGAATATTGGTTTGAAAAGCAATGCCGTCGATCACACTGATCATCTCGGTCATCTTTTCAGCACTTTGAGCGATACGCTGCATGAGTTCCACCAACTGCTGCATCTGCTGGCCGGTATCCTTAGTGCTGGCAGCATTTTGCACAGCCAGATCGGTCGCCTGGCGGGCATTCTCGGTATTCTGCTGAACCGTCGAGGTCATCTCTTCCATGCTTGACGCGGTTTGCTGAAGCGATGACGCCTGCTGCTCCGTACGCGAAGAGAGTTCTTCATTTTCAGCGGCTATTTGCTGAATCGCGGGGGTCACTACCGACACTCGACCCTCTACATCGCCCACAATGCTGGATAGACTAAAGCGCATGGTATCCAACGAGTAAAGCAGCTCACCCAATTCGTCGTTCGTTTGGCGGCGCTCTCGAGCAGCCAAGTTGCCAGCTGCGATTTGGAAAGTAATATAGCGCGCGCCTGCCAAGCTGCGGAACACGGATTTCAAAATCATCACGCTCAGGCCAATCATGACCAAAAAGCCAACGGCCAGTAATACCAGCTGGGCGATCAGCATCTGTTGGCGAGCGTCTTGCGCCTGAGATACCAACGTTTCGGCATCGACGCGCACTTGCTCGACCAGCGCGCTGTTAATCTCACGCAGTGATTCAGTGCTGGGCACCACGACATCATTAAACGCTTCAAAAGCCGCGAAACCATTCCCCTCCCGAATTGAAACCAGAGCGGTTTGCACCGCAGCAGCCCATGTGGTCAGCGTACTATCAAAGTCCTGAGCAGCTTCATCAGTAGCAGGTTCGTCTGCATAGTAATCTGCCCACAGCGTCTGCATGGCTTCGGCATATTGGCCAATATCTGCGCTAACGGCCTCTAGATCAGCACTGCGCGGGTTACGCACCGCAGGCTCCAACGTCTCAACCGTTTGCCCAATGTAGCGCTCTATACGCTGCAGCGTGGCGACATCGCCTAGACCTGAACGGTTAAGCGTTTCCAAGCGCTCGCCAGAGACCATCAGCGCATATACCCCAAGCCCACCCGCGAGACCAAGCAGCAGCAGTGACGCCACGACCATACTGGTGAGCTTGGCTTTCAGGCTGGTGAATTGAAAGCGCGCCAGCATACCAGCCACGCCTTTGCGCCGCAGCGTCCCCTGGGCCAGCTTATAGTGGCGTGACTTGCCCTTTTCACGGATGTCGGTGTAGACCTTCTCTGCCCTGGCCACTGCCTTCGCGGAGGCTTTACGACGAACGGAGGTGTAACCCGCAACACGTTCGCCATCCCGCAGCGGTGCTACGGTAGCGTGTACCCAGTAGTGATCGCCATTTTTACGTCGGTTTTTGACCACGCCTTGCCACGTTGCCCCAGCCTGAATGGTTTTCCAGAAGTCGGCGTAAGCGGCTTCTGGCATATCGGGGTGGCGAAGGAGGTTATGAGGAGAGCCGATAAGTTCTTCACGGCTGTAGCCACTAACCTCGACAAATGTAGGGTTTGCGTAAGTGACATTCCCTTTTAAATCCGAACGGGAAATGAGTACCGCCTCTTCGCTCAAGACATATTCTCGTTGAGTTACGGGCTGGTTATTGCGCATAGATGCTCCCTAGGGAAGTTATTCTTAATTTTTTAAACCATACGCTATTATCGTCACTCGACAGGGATTCAAACCAGTAAACAGATGTGAAAAAGCGCCGTACTTGAGTACGGCGCTTTCAGAGGAGTCGTATCCATCGCTAAAGCTATGGATACGTAGCGTTATCGACCGGGTCTATCCACGCCCAAACACTACGTCCGCCACATCGCGGTAGCGTTTAGCAAAATGCACCGTCATGCCCTGTTTAAGGTAATCCGGCAACTCTTCGTAGTCGCGTTTGTTAGCATCGGGCAGAATCAATTCAAAAATATCGCTACGCCGCGCGGCAATCACCTTCTCACGAATACCGCCGACGGGCAGCACTTGACCGGTTAAGGTTAACTCACCCGTCATTGCCAATGGCCGATCAATGGCGTGATGCTTGGCGAGGGACATTAAGGCAGTCGTCATGGTAACGCCCGCTGAAGGGCCATCCTTTGGCGTGGCCCCTTCGGGTACGTGTAAGTGCACAAACGCAGAGTCAAAGAAGTCTGCGTCAGCGCCATACTCCTGCAGGTGGCCAAGGGTATAGCTGTAAGCAATATTGGCGGACTCCTGCATCACTTCACCCAGCTTACCGGTCAGCTTAAAGCCACGATCCAGCGAGTGTACTTTGCCCGCTTCAATGGGCAGCGTAGCACCCCCCATCGAGGTCCAGGCCAAGCCAGTGACTACCCCTTCGCCGGTGAGTACTTTCTCCTTACGGAAAAGCGGCGCGCCCAAGAACTCCTCCAAGTTTTTAACCGAAATCTTGACGGTTTCAGGCTCCTCTTCGAGTAGCTTAACGGCCGATTTACGCACGATACGGTGAAGCTGCTTCTCTAACTGACGCACCCCGGCTTCACGAGCGTAGCCTTCAATCACCTGCTTCAAAGCCGCATCGGATAAGCTGATACGTTTTTCGTTAAATTGTCGCGTTTGAGCAGCTTCGGCCACAGGTGGTGCTTGGCAATAGCCAGTTTCTCTTCGGCGATATAGCCAGAGAGGCGGATCTGCTCCATACGGTCGAGCAGCGGCCCAGGAATCGAGTCCAGGGTGTTGGCGGTGCATATAAACAGCACCTTGGAGAGATCCATGCGCACATCAAGATAGTGATCAAGGAAATCGACGTTCTGCTCGGGGTCGAGCACTTCCAGCAGCGCCGAGGCGGGGTCGCCCTGGAAGGACTGACCTAGCTTGTCGATCTCATCCAGCATGATAACCGGGTTTTCGACCTCGACCTCTTTAAAGGCCTGCACCAACTTGCCGGGCATCGCGCCCACATAGGTACGCCGATGGCCTTTAATCTCCGCCTCATCACGCATACCACCCACGGAGAAGCGGTAAAACTGGCGACCTAACGCTTCGGCAATCGAACGACCAATCGAGGTTTTACCCACCCCTGGCGGGCCGACGAGAAGCACGATCGAACCACCGACATCACCTTTGAAAGTGCCCTCGGCCAGAAATTCGATAATCCGCTCTTTAACGTCTTTCAGGCCGTCGTGGTCGCGATCCAGCACTTTGCGGGCGTGGGGTAGATCCAACTGGTCCTGGCTGGTCACCCCCCAAGGCAACGAAGTTAGCCAATCCAGGTAGTTACGCGTGGTGCCATACTCGGGTGAACCGGTTTCCAGCACGCTGAGTTTATTGAGTTCATCGTCAATACGCGTTTGCACACGCTCGGGCACAACCAGGGATTCCAGCCGTGCTCTGAAGGTATCGACGTCGTTTTCACGATCATCTTTGGAAATACCCAGCTCGCGCTGTATCACCTTGAGCTGCTCACGCAAGAAAAACTCGCGCTGGCGGTCCTGCATTTGCGCGTTGACCTGCTCGCTGATCTCACCCTGCAGCAGCGCCACATCGATCTCTTTACGCAGTAGCGGCAACACTTTCTGCATCCGCTCTTCCACTGATAGCGTAGCCAGCACATCCTGAAGCTCAGGGCCTTTGGCGGAAGTAATGGCAGCGGCAAAGTCGGTCAACGGCCCCGGCTGATGGGGACTAAAGCGGTTCAGGTAGTGCTTCAGCTCTTCGCCATACAGCGGGTTGATGGGCAAAAGCTCTTTAATGCCGTTGATGATAGCCATGGCGTAGGCGCGGGTCTCTTCATTCTCCGCATCCACCGGCTCTTTAGGGTAGGTGACTTCGACTAGATAAGGCGGCTCTTTGGAGAGCCAGCGGGTAATTTTAAAGCGCTGAAGCCCCTGGGCGATAAACTGGATCTGATCGTCTTCGCCTTTGAGTTTATGCACTTTGACCGCGGTACCGATCTCTGGAAAGTCTTCATGACCCAAAGAGGTAACGCCCTGCTCACCGACAAAGGCTACGCCCAGGGTGTGATGAGGGGTATTCCCCACGCGACGCATGGTCTCTTCCCAGCGCTCACGATTAACGACCAGCGGCTGAACCTGGGCAGGGAAGAAGGGACGGTTATGAATGGGTAGAAGGTAGATGCGCTCGGGCAGCATCTCACTGGCGGGTACCAGTGAGTTCACCCGTTCGCCGTCTGAGCGATACTCTTCACTGCTTTTATCGTCGACACTGTCAGATTTATCGCTATTTGAGGATGACTCTTCATCGTCAAGTTGCCAATCGAGGTGTTCGTGATCGCGTTCGTAATCCTGGTCGCTCATGCGTCCTCCAATGAACCGATACCGGCGGTGACCACCGCCTAGCTTTGTTCATGGAATGCGGGCACAGAGCAGAAACTTCAACCCTTCAGCAGTAGAACAGTCGGTTTATAGCGTTCATTGAGGCCACAGTTCGGGCATAGGGCGCCCATTAACGCGCCATACGCCGCGCACCACATCGAACTGCAGCTCACGAGTGCCCAGCGGCAGCCCCAACCATAACGCAGCGACGGTGGGAGCATCGTGCCAGGTGAAGTCGCCATCAATACGCTCAAGCCACTTTGCCTGCTCTTTCTCTTCACTAAGATGGATTACACTGAGCTCGTCCAGCTGACGCGCATCAAAAAAGAGCGCGCCGTCCGCATCCAACCGAATACCTAGCAGCGGGCTATCAATGGCGACGGTCATCACATCTAAACGCGGCGAGTCGCTGAGCATCTTGCGCAAATCAGGCTCTAGGCGGGCAAGCAACCCTTCAGCCATGGGCAGACTAGCGTCTCCCCAGGCCGCTTCCTGCCGTAAACGGCGAATAGCGTGACGCACCGCGTCTGCGTTTAAGCGTGAAAGCTCCAACTCTATTCGACCATTCAGCAGCGGCATGTCAGGCGCTTCAGAGGGCACCATCACATCGCCCACTTCCAAAACGCCCTTGATACGCAGCTCGCTTTCATCCAGCACCATATGGCTGTTCAGGTCGAGCGGCGAGAGCTGAATTTCATAGGAGGGGTAGCTTAACGTCAGGGTTTCAATGTGCAGGTGATCGCGCTGGGCAAAGTGATAGGCGCCGTCGGTATAGGTATAGCGGCTTTCAAGTTCCGTGGCCCCTAGCGCAAGCTGGGCCATACCATCGGTCAGGGTTAGTTGATCTAGCAGCGCGCGTAATCGCCAATCACCAAAAACACCTTCCAGTCTGAGCCGCCCACCACGCACGGCTAACTCTCGGCCATTTTGTTGAATCACAAAGGGCGCCAGCGCCAGGCGCAGCTCGCTGTGGCCGCTTAGGGTGTGATAACGCCCCTGCCAGCGCGGAACCGAAGGCGCTGTGACTTCACCGACGGCTTGCTGTAGCACGGTGTCCAGGCGGGGTAACACGGTGCCTTCGACATCCGTGCTTAAAATACCGTGGCGTGCGCTATAGGTCAGCTCAAGCCGCCAAGGGCGACCCAGCAGCGGTGAAAGTATCAACCTGCCTTGGGAACTTAGCCAGCCCTGGCGACTCTCAGTACGGTTGACACGCCACTCGCCACGCGCCTCCAAATCCTCTAGCGCTTGGCGCAGGCTGCGCTCGAATAAAACGCTTGAAAGCAGTTGCGCTGCCACCCATACCACGGCGATTATCGCCAGCGTGGGGACAATCAGACGTTCCTTGCGCATGCTACCTCCTTGAAGCCAACGCCTTGCAGCCAACGCACCCGAAAAAGTTATCAACCGCTTCTTGTCACTACTTAATACTTTCTAATTACTTATTACTACTTTAATTGCTAGTTACTGATCACTACTCTCCTTGCCACTCACTCTTTTAGTGCAGCCAGAACCATAGGTGCATCGTACTCCAGGCGTAAACCCCTGCCAT
>AXCI01000626.1_pt1 | contig 19762 bp, 19 predicted proteins | sample 182571 | NCBI WGS metagenome assembly AXCI01 (sample SAMN02359225, study PRJNA218796) | groundwater metagenome | isolation source: Mt. Simon Sandstone pore water sample D5872 at 1.8km depth, Illinois-Basin... | place: USA: Decatur, Illinois | collected 2009-05 | reverse complement strand
TCTGATGATTTTTGGCGTGCTGTTCGTGGTGATATGCCTGGTGATTGGTTCGCTGCTGGCGATTCTGTTGGATCAAAAATTCGCCAGGAAGGCGCGCTGCGCACGATCTACCTCTATCCCATGGCGCTGTCGTTTATCGTGACCGGGGTGGTGTGGAAGTGGCTACTCAACCCGCAGTTGGGTATCCAGGCCATGGTCCAGAGTTGGGGCTTTGAATCGTTTCGCTTTGACTGGATCACTGACCCGGATATGGCGATTTATACCCTTGTGATAGCTGCCGTATGGCAGGCGTCAGGCTTTGTGATGGCGCTCTTTTTAGCCGGCCTGCGGGGCATCGACGACAGTATTGTGAAAGCAGCCCAGTTGGACGGTGCCAGCCTGCCGAGGATTTATTGGCGCGTGGTGATGCCCTGCCTGCGCCCAGTGGTGTTCAGCGCGGTAATGATACTAGCCCATATTGCCATCAAGAGTTTTGACCTGGTCGTCGCGCTGACCGGCGGCGGACCTGGTTACGCAACCGACTTACCCGCCACCTTTATGTACGCCCACGCCTTTACCCGGGCGCAGATAGGTTTGGGCTCTGCTAGCGCCATGTTGATGTTGGGCGGCGTGTTGGCGATTTTGATTCCTTACCTCTACTCCGAACTGAGGAGCCGCAAGCATGGCTAATGTGATTCGTCGACAGACGCCCGCTGCGCGGCTGGCCCGTGGCCTGCTTTACGGCGTGCTGATACTTGCCGCGCTGTTCTATATCTTGCCACTGGTAGTCATGCTGATGACCTCGGTGAAGCCGCTGAGCGAAATCAGCGCAGGCTCATTGCTGTCACTGCCGCAAAATCCAACCTTGGCACCGTGGACGAAAGCCTGGGGCGAAGCTTGCACAGGGATGCGCTGCGATGGCGTAGGCGGCTACTTCTGGAACTCCTTTGCGATTGTGATTCCCGCGGTGCTGATTTCCACCACCATTGGTGCTCTCAACGGCTACGCGCTCACCAAGTGGCGCTTTAAAGGCTCTGAATTAGTTTTCGCGCTGATGCTGTTTGGCTGTTTTATTCCTTTCCAGGTGGTGCTGTTGCCCATGGCGCAAACCCTTGGGTGGTTGGGAATTTCCAGCTCCCGCGCCGGTTTGATCCTGGTTCACGTGGTATTTGGCATCGCTTTCACCACGCTGTTTTTCCGCAACTTCTACGTGGGTATCCCTAACGAGCTGGTATCGGCGGCGAAGCTGGATGGCGCGGGCTTTTTCCGCATCTTCTGGCGCATTCTGCTGCCGGTTTCCGCACCGATTATCGTTGTCTCGGTCATTTGGCAGTTCACTCAAATCTGGAACGACTTCCTGTTTGGCGTGGCGTTTTCGGCCCACAACACCCAGCCCGTTACCGTGGCGTTAAACAACCTGGTGAATACCTCCACCGGCGTGCGCGAGTACAACGTGGATATGGCAGCGGCCATGATTGCCGCATTGCCCACTTTGGTGGTGTACGTGCTGGCGGGAAAATACTTCGTGCGCGGGCTGACAGCCGGTTCTGTTAAAGGCTAATAACAACTAGGTGAGTGGCAACCAAATCTAGAAGGTCAGAAGCAGCCCGTAGCGGGGGTCTTTCGCCAGGGCCGGAAAATGTTCCCAACAATTCCGGCATTTCCGCCATCCATGGCGGTCAGATGGCGAAAGTAGCGCCCATGGATGGGTTCACAGCGCCCCCGCGTAGGGCTGCTTCTGACCAACCCAGATGAATAGAGTTTGTCAGTCGCTTTACAATAGGATTTTCATTATGGCAGCGTTAGAAATCCACAACGTGCGCAAAGAGTTCGGCAGCGAGCGGGTGCTCAAAGATGTCAGCATTTCGATTGATTCTGGCGAGTTCCTGATTCTGGTTGGCCCCTCGGGCTGCGGCAAGTCCACGCTGATGAACGCCATTGCCGGGCTAGAGCCGGTGACGTCCGGCAATATCTATATCGATGGTGAAGACGTGACTTGGCGCACCCCCGCGGATCGGGACATCGCCATGGTGTTTCAGTCCTACGCGCTTTATCCCAGCATGACCGTACGCCAGAACATCAGCTTCGGGCTTGAGATGCGCAAGGTGCCCAAAGCCGAGCGGGAAGCGGCCGTGGAGCGGGTCGCCGATTTACTGCAAATTACCCATCTGCTGGATCGCAAACCTGCCCAACTCTCTGGCGGGCAGCGCCAGCGGGTGGCCATGGGGCGGGCGCTGGCCCGGGAGCCCAAGGTGTACCTGTTTGACGAGCCGCTCTCCAACCTGGATGCCAAGCTGCGCGTGGACATGCGCACCGAGATCAAAAAGCTTCACCAGCGCTTGGGTACCACCATCGTTTACGTCACCCACGATCAGGTCGAAGCCATGACCCTGGCGGACTGCATTGCGGTGATGCGTGACGGTCATATACTTCAGCTCGGCACGCCAGACGAGGTCTACAACAACCCGGTGGATATGTTCGTAGCAGGCTTTATGGGCTCGCCATCGATGAACTTCATTCGCGCCACGCTGGAGGATGACAACGGTGGGTATCAACTACGTATTGCCACGCCGGAAGAAGCGGACTTGGTTCTGCCATGGCCGGAAGCGCGTATCGACGCAGACATGGCTGAACGGCTTAATCAGCCGGTCATCCTGGGGCTGCGGCCGGAGCACTTCAGCGAAGAGGACGAGCGGTTAACGTCCCAAGCCGAGGGAACACTATTGAGTGCCAATGTGGCGGTGGTAGAGCCTACCGGGGCGGATATCCTGCTGCGTTTGCCGCTGGGCGAGCAGGAAGTAACAGCCCGTGTTGGGCCTAAATGTGCAGTAGCTGCCGGGGAGCGACTGGCGCTAAGGGTAGATATGGGGCGAGCAATTCTATTTGATGCCAAGACCGAGCAGCGTATTGCGTAAACGACGTGGTTCGAACCTATTGTGAATAGTAAGGCCCTCTGCTGAAACCAGCAGAGGGCCTTTTTTTACACTTGCCTAAAGATTTTAGCTGCAGGTATCACTTTCGGATAAGCCGCAGCTCGCCATTGAGCGCCTTGATGATCGAATAGCACATCAGCAGCATCACAATCGAGAACGGAATAGCGGTGGCGGTAACCCCTGCCTGAAGCGCGGTCAGGCCGCCGCCGATAAGCAGCACGATCGCGATGAGGCCCTCGATGACTGCCCAGAACATACGCTGTGGCCGCGGTGCGTCGATTTTACCACCGGCGGTGATGGTATCGATGACCAGGGAGCCGGAATCCGAGGAGGTGACAAAGAAGATCAACGCCAGGACGATACCCAGGGTCGACATTAGGCCCGTCAACGGTAACTCGTTCAGCATGCCGAACAGCGAAAGCTCGGGTCTGTAGTTGTCGATGACATACTCTTTCACCAGGCTGCCCGCCGGGTCAGCGTAGAGCTGCTCAAGGGCAGTCGAGCCAAAGACGCCCATCCAGATAAAGATAAATAGACTGGGAACGAGCAAAACGCAGAGGATAAACTCACGCACTGTACGCCCCCGTGAAACACGAGCGATAAACATCCCCACGAAAGGTGCCCAGCTAATCCACCACGCCCAGTAGAAAATCGTCCAGGATTGGCGGTAGGCATCGTCTTCGCGGCCAAAAGGCGCGGAGAGAGGAATAAAGTCCATGACATAGGTAGTAAGCCCCGACCAGAAGCCGCTTAGTGCCAAAAGCGTGGGGCCAGCGAAGAGCACGAAAAAGAAGAACAGAACGGCCAGGATCATGTTGATCTCGGAGAGCTTCTTCAAACCGCCCTCAAGACCACGCCAAACCGACACCAGCGCCACCGCCGTTACCAGAATGATGACGATGACCTGGGTTAAGGTGCTTACTTCCAGGCCGAAGACAAAGTTCATCCCCGCATTGGCCTGCTGGGCGCCGAGCCCGAGGGACGTTGCCAGCCCGAAGAGGGTGGAAAACACCGCCAGGATATCAATTACATGGCCCCACCAGCCCCAGACGCGCTCACCGAGGATAGGAAAGAATGCCGAGCGAATCGAGAAGGGAAGGCCCTTGTTATAGGTAAACAGGCCAAGCGCCAGTGCCATTACGATATACACTGCCCAGCCATGGATACCCCAGTGGAGATAGGTGCCGGCAAGCCCTAAGGCACTGGCGTCAGCAATCGCCGCTGGGTTTAGCTCACCGTCAGCACCAAATGGGGACTCGACGCCCAAGGGCAGCGAGACATTGGCGTGGTAAACCGGCTCGAGTACGCCGAAGAAGAGCAGGCCTATGCCGATGCCTGCGGTGAACAGCATGGCGAACCAGGAGAGGTAGCTGTGATCCGGTCGGGCATCGGCTCCGCCTAGCCTAACTGAGCCATAAGGCAGAACAACCAGTGCTAAGCAGAACAGAATAAAGAAATCGACCAGAATCATGAAATACCAGTCCAGCGTTCCCGTAGAGAAGGCGACAATGGACTGGAAAACGCTTTCCGCACGCTCTGGAAACAGCAGGGTTAGGACGATGAAGATGGCCGAAGCAATCGCAGAAACCACAAACACGCGGTTGTGGATGTCGAAGCCGATGGGGCCAAGCTGCCCCTTGATATTATCCTGACCGACGACATAGTCGGTCTGCATGTCGCTTGTTTCAGAAGGCGACTCAGGATTGTTGGGATTGTTCATGAACTACGTCTCCTCATTGGAGGATGCTATGTTAAACATCCATCATGAGGATAAACAGCGTTGAATCCCATTTTATAACCGAAAGCAGGCTTGTCGTTGGTTACTTCATTGGCGGCTCTGCGGAACCGTTTCTTTGTCAAGCCGCTTGATTTGCCGCCAAAGGTCTTGGCGAAGGTCGGCGATCTTGGGTTGCTCGTCTGGGGTAAAAGGTACAGGACGGCAGAGGCGCTGGGCACGCAATCCCAGCCTTGCGCTTAGAAGCCCGGTGGCCAGGCCTTGACCGGCACGGGCGGAAAGGCGCCCAGCCAAATCGAGCGAGAGCATATCCATACTGGCGTCGGTGGCCAGTTCGCTAGCCCCAGCAAAGGCCATATTGTGCAGCACGTTACGAAATAGACGCAGGCGGCTGGCGTAGCCGAGCTCAAGGCCATACAGGCGGCAGAGCCTGTCTACCATCGCCAAACTCCGCCAAGCCACCAGCGCCATATCCACCAGCGTTAGCGGGCTGATCGCCACCATAATCGCAGTTTCCCCGGACATGCGAGTAATCAGCCGCTGCGCTTCACGGTCACGTGGTGCCAACAGATGGTAGCGCAGCAGGGTCTGGATATCTTCGCCGCTATGATGCGGCTGGCTGGCGCGTTGAAAGGCCAGCCAGTGCGGGTCATCATCGGCGAGTTTAAGCTGGCGCCTTAGCTGCTCGGCCATGGCCCGGGCCTGCTTGGGTGAGCGTAACGGCAGCTCGGCTAAATCAACGCGCAGTTTGTCGTGGCGCTTAAGGCGCCGTAAACGGCCTAGCTCTTTGAGCAGTGACATCCCACCTAACCCAATCAGGCTGATCCCGAATAGCTGCCAGGCAATGGCGAGCCACTGGGACTGAGCCAGGGCGTCGGGAATGCCGGTAACCAGCTCTGCCGTGCCGAGTCCGGCACCACCCACCAGGGCAAATATCAGCCCCCAACGGCGTTTACGCGGCGCCCCTAAACTGGCAGCAGGCAGCGCTTTATCTTCTGGCAGGGGCGCCAACGGATGGTGCTCGCTGGTGCCAGCAAAGGCTTCGCGCTGGCGCAGGAGTGTCTCCGCATCTGCGCTATCTTCAGGCTTGTCATCCAGCGTAAAGTGGCGCCGTGGCTGTGGGGTGGTCATGTCAGTTTATCTCCAATCAGCCAGTCGATGGCGGCGTCCATGCGGATATGGTCAAGCGCTTCTGAGGTGGTTTGCATGGGGCGAAAGCCGGGGAAGTCGAACCCCTGCTGCTGCCAAAAATCGGCAGTAGGTAGGCGGGGGGGGACATCGCCGGGGTAAACCAGTACCTCTTCACCCTCCAGGGTAGTGCCGCGTAGCGCGGGTGAGCGCTTACCCTCATGGGCCACCTCGCGAGCTTCGGTGGCGCGAATCGAGGCCAGCGAGAGAGCTTTGACCGGCACATTGGCAAAGCGCAGGTCTTTCAGTGGCTCTGCCAGTAAGGCCTCTAGCAGCTGCACCACATGGCCGTGTTGATCGGGGGTGACATGGTCGGCCTTGGTGGCCGCAATTGCCAGCCGGTCAATTTTAGGCGCGAACAGGCGCGTGAGCAGGCTGCGTTTGCCATAGTCGAAGCTGTGCATTAGCTGGCGCAGGGCGCGGGAAAGGTCTTCAAACCGTTCAGGCCCAGCATTCAGCGCGCCAAGTACATCCACCAGAACGATCTGGCGGTCAAAGCGGCGGAAGTGGTCGCGGTAGAAGGGTTTCACCACCTGCTGCTGGTAGTAGCGAAAGCGAGCTGCCAGGGTAGCGTAAAGGCTATTGGCGGGCAGTGCTTCCAGCGCTTCTCTAGAGGTATCGTGTTGAGACCCATTAAGTTGTGGCAAAGGGAAAAACTGCAGTACGGGGGCGCCTTCAAGCTCACCAGGCAGCAAAAATCGCCCAGGCTGCAGGTCGGAAAACCCCGCCTGCTTAGCGCGACGCAGCCCCTGAGCATACTCCTCGGCTAGGGTGGCAAGCTGGGCCTCATCCGCTTCGCTTGCAGGGTCGAGTTGCTCCACCGCTGCCAGCCATTCGCTAAACAGGCCGCGGCGCTGTTCGCCTGCGTACATGGCCTGGGCTTTGCTCCAGCTATAAAAGTCATGCTGCAGCAGCGGCAAATCGAGCAACCACTCGCCGGGGTAATCGAACAGGTCGAGCGTAAGGTGAGCAATTTCAGGGGTTAGCCAGCCGCTTCGGGCAGGGCGGTAACGCAGTTGCAAGCGCAGTTCACTAATGCCGCGGGTCGGTTCTGGCCAGCGGGGCGGTGTATCGCGTAGGGCAGCCATGCCCGGGTCGTAAGGAAAGCGTGGCACGCCCAAATCGGGCTGGTTGAGCCGCTGGGCACCCAGCAGGCGGCCTTCACGGGCAGCGGGCAGCAAATCTAGACGTGCTTCTACGCCCGCATGGCGCAATTGATTGACCAACGACGTTAAAAAAGCGGTTTTGCCCGCTTGCGAGAGCCCCGTTACCGCTAAGCGCAACTGGCGATCACGCCCCCGCTCTAACAAATTGCTTAGTTCGCGACTTAACGGCTGACGCATCCTATTGATCCTTTTGTGGCAATTGACCACTATCCATTAACAGCGCTAACTCACGACAGTGAAAAGGGCTGATTGACCAGTTCCAGCATTATATTAACGAAACACTAATAGTAGCTGCGAAAGCATCGGCAGGGTGGCAATCAAAAGCCTACCCCGGCCAGCGTGTAGCCCGGCCAGCGGCGGGTCATCTTTTGGGCCAAAGTAAGGCCGACCAAACACACCACCATGCCGAGTAAATTAAAGGCTAGCGTAGCGGCCTCTAGCCATTGCTGCGGATCCATCGGGTCTCCCTAGCTCAAATAATAGTGAACGCATGATAACAACGCGTTGATGAACCGAAGGTTAACCGCGGCTGAGGGTAGTGCCTAGCAAGTGTTGAGCGCCAGGAACCAGCCAAACCGGGTCTAAGCGCGTATTGGCGGCTTCAACGCAGATAAAGTGGCGTGCAGCCTCGGCGGGTGTGTCGCTAGGAAGTTCATTGTTGGGGTGCCACACCACGGTGGAGTCGCTTGACTGCTTGCCAATGCGCAGGCTGCGCTCGCCATCGTTGAGCAGCACTGCCTCATTGGTATGGTAAATGCGGTCAACAGCACCCTGAACGGCCAGCGTACCCTGCTGTTCGGATTCCGCATAGTCGCGCAGCTTGTCGAGATAGCGCGCACCAGAAAGACCTTCCAAACGGCACTGATGAATATCGGCAACGGCGAGGTAGGTGTGTAGTGCGCCGCTGGTTTTAACCGGCGTTTCACCAATATTTTCGCTAATCAGCTCAACGTTTAGCCGCTGCGCATTGGCCTGTACCACTAAACGAGCGGTGAGCTGGGTATGCAGGCGCTGATCGGGTGAGAGATGGACTTCAATGCCTTCGGCGTGCTCATCGACAGCGTCTAAGCGCCAGCCAGCGTGGCGGGCAAGACCATGAAATGGGCCGTCACGGTCGGGGCTTTCATCGGCATAGCGCTCGTCGGCAAACCACGGCCAGCAAAGTGGGATGCCTCCGCGAATAGCCCCTGGCAACGCTTGGGGAGTAGGCGTCAGCCATAGCCAATCGGTATCGTCTGAAGGGCAGAAGTGAAGCACTTGAGCGCCCTGCAGGCTGATTGCCAACTCACCCCACGACATGTTGAAAAGCACCACGTCGCGGCCTTCCCAGTTGGCCGTTTGCTGGCCATCTGTGCTTTTAAGCAGTTGTTTGAGCGAGTCGGGAATCATGAATTTTCCTTTAAGAGTTGCCGAGCTTCTACACTGATAGGCGCCGAACAGTAACGCTGTGTGCTATGGTAGAACAAGCACGACTGGTGGTAAAACACGTACTAGGGTACGTAGCTAAAACCCGTAATTGAGCTGGTACTTGTAATCGGTACTTGAACCAGTATTTAAAATAGTAAGGAGACTATATGGGCTTTATTGCATGGTTAATCATTGGTGGTTTGGCTGGTTGGATAGCTGGCAACATCATGCGCGGCGGCGGTTTCGGCATTCTGGGTAATATTGGTGTCGGTATCGTTGGTGCCGTTATTGGCGGTTTTTTGTTCAGCCTTTTAGGCCTCTCTTCCGGCGGCTTTATCGGTTCACTGGTAACGGCGATCGTGGGTGCCGTGGTGCTCTTGTGGGTGATTAGTAAGGTCAAAAAAGCGTAGCAATTTAACTGTTACTTGTTTGACGACCGCCCGGCCTTGTGCCGGGCGGTGTCGTTTTATACCGATGCTATCGGTGTTTCAGGCCACTTCCGTTACACTGGTCGGCTTTAATCTGCTTCTTTGCTGGTGGTGACCCTGTGTTAGTGGGTGGTGATACTATGCTTTTTCGAGGTGCCTCTTGATCGACGCGTTAAATGCCTGGTGGGCCCAACAGCTTGTGCTATGTGATTGGGCATTTACCCCTCATCCGCTGGCGGTCGATGCAGGCGCTGCTGAGCAGCGACTGCTGCAACTGGGAATTACCGACCGGGGAGAGCTGGCCGAGCAACTGTTTCACGGCTTGGGCGCCCCCGCAGGCCATGCCGATCGTCTATTGGGCGCTTTGGAGTGGGCAGCGCTTGCTGGCGCGGCGGGCTGGTTAGAGGCAGAACAGTCACGCGCCTGGGCTCACTATTTAACCCGTCGTATTACCAGTGATTACAGTGATTTGCGCGCATGGCTCGCCGACCTGCGCCGTGCCCTGGGGGCAAGAGGCTGGGAAGTGGGTGCAGACGATCGCTTTATTGATGCCTGCCAGGCGCTTGCCAATCTCGAAACCGATGGCGAAGGCGTCACTTGGGAAGCCCTCGAAAATGCCTTGGCTAAACTTCCTCCCCCTGCGTCACTCTGGCCTCAACAGCCTCAGGCACAGAGCTGGCGGCTATGCGCGCTGTTTCGGCCAATCACTGTTTATCCTGCTAGCCATACCGACTGGCCCGACGCCACCGCGTGGCTGGCACACGTATGGGATGTTCATGACCGCGACGCCCTGCTGGGGGTAATGCTCTGGCTAGGCGCACAGGGAGAGCGACAGCGCTGGGATATCGAAGCCCGTGAACTGATGAGCATGGATAACGCTCAGCGCATGGAGTGGCAGCGCAGCGTAGTCGAAGAGTCGCCCTACGCGCCCGTACTGAATAAATTTGTAACCCAGGGAGAACCGCTGGAGTGGGCAGCCTGGGATTGGCTTCGACTTGTCGAGCTTGCCTGGGCGGGCGCTTGCTGCGGTTGGCTCAGTCAGGATGAGGCCGATGACCTGGCGGGACATGCCGCCGATTTGATCAGCCGCCGCTACCATGATTGGTACGCCGTCCTTAACGCCTATGGGCGTGGACAGAGCCTGTTTGATGGCATTGACCGGCGCGGTAAAACTCCCAGTGAGCGGCACCAGTTACTGCTGCACAGCGCTCACAGCCCCTGGAAACGGCCGCCGGGCGAACTCTTGGACGAACACACGCGGAAAGCATCTCAAACGCGTATTCGACAATGGCGCAATACGTCCCATCACTGGCTGTTGGCATTGGCCAGCGTTCGCGAACCCGATGTAATGCTGCGTCAAATAGACCCGTCAGCTGCGCTGCCAGAAGAGCAGCGTGCCGATGCGGCGCTCTATTTGCAGGAGTCGCTGGGCCTGCACGCCGATGAAGGTGCTCATGCGTTGGCGCGCTACTGGCTACCCGCCCAGGCGCATCATCTTAATCAACTGGCGGCTGACGCGGTGCATGGCGTTTTGCCGCCCTCGCAAAGTTGGTTTGGCCAACCGACTCCGGAAGAGCTTAAACAGCGTAATGCGGTTAAAGGGGTGAGCCGCCATGCGGCCACTATCCATATGGCCGAAAAATTCGCCTTCTATCTGCATATGTCCCTCGATAGCGGTTTACTGGATCGGGCGCCATTAATGGAGTACGCCAGTGCGCTGCGCAGCTGTCTATGCCGTTTTTACCCCAACCCTAAACGCCTGTTAGACGCATGGTTTGCTTGGGAGAGCTGCCTGCCAGAGCCAGAGCATGCATCGTTAATCAATGAGATTGTTTGGCACATTGAAGACCCCGGTAGCCTGTTCCACTGGCTGGATTGGCGTCATGACGCCTGGTGTGAGCCGGGCAGTCGTCCCACGTTGAGCCACTTCACTGCCATGTCACTGGTGGGGCCACTTAACAGTGCCGTTTGGAGTGAACCACAGCCCGAGAGCGCCCGGGAGTGCGCTGAGATTCGTGAGTGGGTGGATAGCCACTATCATTTGAGCAGCGCTGGCGATATGCAGGAGTTCTTGACCTACATGCTCGAATCAGGCGACCGCCAGGAGTACCAGATTAATTACGCTCCTTACACGCTCAATCCAGAGCGTTTAAGCGCTGAAATCGCCATTCTTGAGTCTGGCGACTGTGCTGAAGACGAGCGCCACCACTTGCTTCGTTTGCGCCGGGTGCGTGACAACGAGGATGGCTGTAATGAAGTCGATATGGCGGCCTGGGATATTGCTCAATTGGTCGATCTGGCGATTGCCGCGCGGCAGCTAGGTTGGCTTGATAGTGCTGCGTTTGCCACTGTGCTGGATCGTGCTTATCAGCTGGCGGCGGACCACTATGCCGGATGGCAGGAGTACGCCATGGGCATGTATGCAGGCTTCTCGTTTTTTATGGGCGAAACCCCAGAGCGGGAGAGCTTTTTAGCCGGTTTTCGTCAGGCGTTAGTGGCTTGGGTGTGTGGCGCGCCAGTTTTGGCCGGACCATGGGTGAGTCTCGATTTTCCGGGAAATAAACCGCGCCATTTCGCCCCACTGCATATTGATACGCTGCCGGGCGATCAGCGTACGTTACATTGAAGCTCGCCAAACATATGATAACTAGCTTATAGTCGTGCGTGGAAAAATGAGTTTTGTCATACCGACCCCCTATAAATGTCACGAGGTTAATCGCATGGTTGCGTTGCCACGCCCCGCTGTGACCGCTGTCCGTGTTGTAAGTGTTTGTTTTATAGTTACATTGGTTTCTGGCTGCGCAGGTTCTTCTCGACAGAGTAATATGCAGGCTCCAGAGAATTACTTCTCCATGTCGTTGCCGGGAATGGGGGCGAATCCGCAAATGTCGCCGATTGACCCCATCAATGCGCAATTGCGTAGTCTGCAAGTACCGCCACCAACAGTTGTTCGTGAGGCGCTGCTGGCTCAGCATCAGCGTTGGGCAGGAACGCCTTACCGGATTGGCGGCACGTCAGAAAGAGGCATTGACTGCTCCGCCCTGGTACGCAATGTTTATCGTGACACCTTTAATTTAGAGCTTCCGCGTTCCACTAGTGGGCAAGTGCACGAGGGACGCCCGATCGACCGCCAAGAGCTGCAGGCGGGCGATCTGGTGTTCTTCAGCCCACCAGGTCGATACAACCATGTCGGCATTTATGTGGGTGATGGCTATTTTCTCCATGCTTCGACCTCTAAAGGGGTGATTATTTCCAGTCTGGATAATAGTTACTGGCGGCGCCACTACTGGCAGGCACGCCGTGCACTGGAGCCAACGCATTTGGCCCAGTTAGGCGGAAGTGTTTTCTAGTCGTTAGGCCTCTCACTATTTAGGAATGGAATGATTGAAGCCAAAACGCGCGCCTGGTGGCGCGCTACCTTGGCGCTCTGCCTAGGCTCATTTCTTGTTTTTATTAACCTCTATGCACCGCAGCCGCTGCTGCCTGGGTTGAAGGAGACTTACGACGTCTCGACCTTGGGTGTCAGCCTGCTCATGTCCGTCTCAACCCTCTCTTTAGCCTTGGCGCTGCTGGTATTCGGGCCTCTTTCGGATGCTATTGGCCGCGAAGGCATTATGCGCATAACGCTGCTACTTGCAGGCGGCTGCTCGATCGCTTTGGCCTTCGCGCCCACCTTTGAAAGCTTGCTGCTGCTACGCCTGGTGCAGGGGTTTGTGCTGGGAGGGTTGCCCGCCGTAGCAATCGCCTGGATGGGCGATGAGTTTGAGAAGCCTGCGCTATTAAGTGCCGTGGGGCTCTATATTGGTGCTAATTCACTCGGCGGTATTAGTGGGCGTATCGTTGGTGGTGCCGCTGCCGAAATAGGTGGCCCCACCGCTGCATTTCTAGCGGTAGGTATCATGACGCTCCTTGGCTGCGTGATCTTTTGGCGTCTGTTACCTGATAGCCGCGCTTTTACTCCCCAGCGATTTGAGTTGCGCAAAGCGGCCAGCGATTTAGGTAATCATTTGCGCACGCCTGTGCTGCTTGCCGCGTACTGCTTGGGTGGCATCAATTTCCTGATCTTCATCAACCAGTACAGCTATATCACCTTCCGGTTAGCGGCGGCGCCCTATCAGCTGGCTGCCAGTGGTTTGGGGCTGATTTTCTTGACCTATCTAGGCGGCACCTTTGGTTCGATGATTTCAGGGCGCTTGGCCGGTCGGTTTTCACCTTCCGCGTGCATGATGATGGGGGTGATGATTTTAATGCTGGGCACGGCGATCACCTTATCGGATTCACTGGTGCTGATAATTGTTGGCTTAACCGTCAATGCTTTGGTTTTTCCTGGCGCATTCGTTGGCGTCTAGTTGGGTAGGGCGTTATGCCCAGGGTGCCCGGGGCAGTGCCTCGGCGCTTTATCTGGTGTTTTACTACGTGGGGGCCAGTTTGGGCGGCTTCTGGCTGGAGCCATTCTGGCGCTGGGCCGGCTGGACAGGGGTGAGCATTGGCTCGTGGTTGCTGCTGAGTATCACCCTGATGATTGCTTTCGGCCTGTGGCGTTTTGAGCGCCGCCAGGCGGTTAACTAACTTTCATCAACTACCATGGCGTCAGTTGACCACCGCTTAAATGGAAACGCTGTGGACAAAGCCGTTCCAGTAGTGCGCTGTCGTGACTAATCACCAGTACGCCAAGCTGGCGTTGTGCCGCCTCCTGTTTTAGCGCCTGCCAAAGCTCAACCTGGGTAATCGGGTCGAGCATGGTGGATATCTCATCGGCGACCAGAAAGCGTACCTCTGGCGCTAGCGCCCGCAATACGCATACCCGTTGGAGCTCTCCCCCTGATAGCGATTGTGGCAGGCGGGACAGCCACTTCTCCTGCACGCCAAACGCTTGGCACTGGGCGTCAGAAGGCGTCCAGGCTTCGCGCACTATTTTGGCTACTCGCCAGCGGGGGTTCACCGCCAGCTCCGGCGATTGGGGTAGCCACTGCACAGGCTGCACGCCGCTTTTGGGCAGCGCAGTGCCATCCAGCGTGACACTGCCCGCCTGGGGCGCTAAATAGCCCGCCAACAGTTTCCCCAGCGTTGATTTACCCGCCCCGGAGTCGCCGCTTACGCCTACCCACTGACCCGCGCTCAGCGTTAGCGACGCCGCTTGTAGCAGGGGGACGCCGGGTGAAAACTGAAAGCTAAGCTGGTGCGCTTTAAGCAACGCTCACCCCCTGTTCATCTTGGCTGATTGTCGCCGTTGTAAAAGCGTTGTCCGGCAGCGCCAGCCACAGAGCCTGTGAATAGCCGTGATTAAGCGAAGCGCCATCGTCTTGAAAAGCGCAGGCGAGGGCAGTTTCGACCTGCTTGCCGTCTCGCATGATGGTAACTCGGTCGGCAACTGGCAGGGCGTGGCGCAGGTCATGGGTAATCAAGATCACCGTTTTACCTTGGTCAGCCAACCCGCGCAGCGCGTCCAACACTCGCTGTCGCTGGTGCGGGTCCAGGCCGACAGTGGGTTCGTCGGCAATTACCAACTGCGCTTGGCTCACGTGTGCCATGGCCGTTAACACGCGACGAGCCATGCCGCCGGAAAGCTCATGGGCGTAGGCCTGCTGTGCTCGGGTGTCTAATTGGTAATGGTCAAGGGCGCGTTGGGCAGCATGCCGGGCACCGGTCGAGGGTTGCCCGGCACGCTGGGCCGCCCAGGTCACTTGGCGGTGAGTGCGCACCAGCGGATCCAAGGCACTCAACGACTGGGGAATAAGTGCCAGCTCGCGGCCGCGAAGCTGACGCTGGCGAACGGCATCAAGCGGTTTTTCCTGATAATTCAGCTGTCCACTTAAACGGGCAGCAGGCGGTAATAAGCCCATAATCGCGTAGGCCAGCAGGCTTTTTCCAGCGCCTGACGCGCCCACCACCGCATGTATCTCACCTGCCGAAATTTGCAGCGTTAAGTCATCCAGGCAGGTGGCCCAGCGGCGTTTCCACCATGAGGCACGGCCATGGGCATAGTAGGGCAATTGAAGAGTTAAATGGTCGATAGTGAGCATTGCGGCCTCCTAAAGTGCCCGGCGCAGTTGACTGGAAACGCGTTCGAAACCAAGCACCATCAGCAGTAGTGCCAAACCTGGAAATACCCCCAGCCACCAATAACCGCCGCTTAAATAGCGCATGGCGTCGGCCAGTAGCACGCCAATAGCCGGCTGGCTGGGGCTCAGGCCAAAGCCTAAAAAGGTTAACGCGGCTTCATGCAGAATGGCGTGGGGAAACAACAGCAGTGCACCGACCAAGCAGTGGGGCAGCAAGTGAGGGAGTAAATGGCCGTGGAGCACAAACCAGCGTGATTTCCCAAAGGCGCGAGACATACGCACATAGGGGGCTTGGCGTAACTGCCAAAGCTCCGCGCGCAGTACACGGGCCAAACTAGGCCAGTGGGTAACGGCCACGGCAATAATAACCGCCTGGGTGCCGCCGCCCAGCGCAAAGGCGATCAGCATTAACAAAATCAGGTGCGGTACGCTGAGCAGCGTATCAATCAGCAGGCTCACCAGCGCATCCAGCCGAGACGACAGCGTGGCTAGCGCTGCCAAACTCAGTGCAATCAGCGTGCTAAGGATAGCGGCCAGAGAGCCCACCCAAAAGCTCAGCGCCAGACCGGCCAGAGTGCGCGCCCATAGCTCACGCCCTAAGGCATCGGTGCCTAGCCAGTGATCAACACTGGGTGGGGCTAATCGGGCTTCAAACTGCATCTGCTGAGGTGTATCACCCAGCAGCCATTGGCTGGCGATCAGCCCGATTACCAGCAGGCCGGTGACCACCAAGCTGAGCGCGGCGCGAAGGCGCGGCTGGGGCTGCCTCATGTGCCTTCCACCTTAATACGTGGATCGATAACGCCATAAAGCGTATCGGCGAGCATATTGCCGAGACTCACAAACAGTGCGGTAAATAGCGCTATGCCTAACAGCAGAGGAACGTCACTGCGTAGGCCCGCTGCCACCGTGGCTTGGCCTAAACCGGGGTAGGCAAAAACGTGTTCGATCAAAATAGAGCCGCCGAAGAGTTCGCCTAGGGAGGCAAACGCCAAGGTGATCGCCGGTAAACTGGCGTGGCGAAGACCGTGGCGCCAGGCCACATCAATCCGACTCGCGCCTTGAGCAAAAGCATGGGTAGCAATATCTGAGCGCATTAACTCCAGCATGCGGGCACGGGTGTGCAAGGTAATGTTGGCGATGCCCAGCAGTGCCAAGGTGGCGACCGGTAAGAGTAGATGATGCAATCGGGTGACGAGGGTGACGTCTTGATTCAAGATCCCGGCTGGCCCTGCGCAACAGGTCGGTGTCCAACCCAGCGTTACCGAAAATAGCAGGACGGCGAGTATTGCCAGCCAGAAGGAGGGCGTGGATGCGGTAATAAAGGCGTAGGTGCTGATAGCCTTATCCAGTTTGGAACCCTCTTTGGCGCCGGCCACAACGCCAAGGCTAAACCCGAGCAGTGCTGAAAGTAGCCAGGCGCTGCCCAGAAGCATAACCGAGCGCTGAAATCGCTGAGCGATGACCTCACTAACCGGCTGGTTATACACATGGCTCCAGCCTAAATCACCGCTGACTAGTTGACGCAGCCAGTGCCCAAGCTGAACGACAGCTGGTTCGTCAAACCCCCAGCGCTGGGCAATCAGGGCGCGCTGCTCAGGGCTTACTTGCGCCATCTGTGGGCCTAAATAGGCATCAACGGGATCGATGGGCGACACCATCATTAACCCAAAGGACACCAGTGCCACGCATAGCAGTACCAGTGCAAGACGTACCAGGCGCTTGGCTATACGCCGGATTACTCGCACGCCCAGCGCCACTCGAGCAGGTTAGCAGTGATCGGCCAGCCGTGTCCGTGGGGGGCGACGCCCAGCTCGCCAACGTTTAAGCAGGTGTCGGCGAAGTAAACGTGTTCAAGGTTAACCAACCAGGCCCAGCTGCTATTGCCGCGCACTCCGTAGCCGGTGCTGCCGTCCCACTGCGCCGACCGCCACTCGCGGTTGGCTTGCTCAATACTTTCCGCTGCCTGGGCGGCGTCTAAATGGTTATCCACTTCAGTGTTAGCGTAGAAGCCGCTGTTATAGAAGCCGTTGCCTGCATGCTGGCTGTGGAAGAGGTAGTAGATCTCCTGAGGGCTGTGGCTGCCAAAGCCGAACATAATAGCGTCCTGGTGCAGCGCTTCGCGCTGGATTTGATCCCAGTGGCGACCGGTGGGCTGCATCTCTATCCCCAGTGGGCGAACCATTGCGGCGCTGGCCTCTGCAAGCAACTGCCTAGTGGTATCGCTTGAAGGGTAGGTAAGCCGAAAGCGCGCGGGCAGGCCATCTTTATAGCGCAGGCCATCGTCACTTAGCTGCCAGCCTGCTGCGTCGAGTATCTTCTCGGCCTGGGCAAGGTCGGGCGCAGTAAGGCGTTCATCGCTATCGCTCCAGGGCAGGCCGTCCGCTGGGCCAAAGGCAGGGCGGCCATAACCGTTCAGTGCTACCTCAACCAGCGTGTTGCGGTCAACGGCAAGGTTGATCGCCTGGCGGATCGCAAGGTCGGCGGTGACGTCATTGCCGATTGGAGCCCCAGAAGCAGCAAGCTCGCCATTCGCTGGCTGCATGGGGAAAAGAATGCCGCGGTTATCAACGCTCTCCATGATTAACCGCTGCATATGCGCTGGCAGGTTTGCGGCTAGGGCAGGAGGCACAGAGGCAACGTCCACCTGGCCTGCGTGGGCGGCGCTTAGGGTGGCGTCCTCACCCATAAAGCGAAAGACCAGTCGATCAAAGGCGGGCGCGGGGCCATAGAAGTAAGGATTACGCTCAACAATCAGCTGCTCGCCTTCCTGCCACTCGACCAGTTGATAAGGGCCGGAGCCCAGAGGCTGACGGCCATACTGCTGGCGATAGCCGTTGTCTCGCTCGGCGTGGGGAACGATACCTAGCGTCATGAGCTGATCAACAAAGGTGATGTGCGGGGCGTTTAGGCGTAGCGTGACGGTATACTCATCAACCGCCTGCGCGTCATCAAGAGCACTTAGGTCGGCACGTCCGCCAGCGTTAGCCGCTTCGTTGAAGGTGTAGGCCACATCAGCGGCGGTCAGCGGCGTGCCGTCGGCAAAGCGCGCATCGTGACGCAGCGTGAGTGTCCACGTCAGGCGGTCGTCTGAGAGCGACCACTGAGTGGCCAGTTCTGGCTGGGGGGTTAGGTCTCTGCCCCGAGCGAGTAGCGTCGACTGAAATAGCGGATTACCGTATTGCCCCCAGCCCAGCAGTGGATCAAAGCCTTGCTCGGGTTCGCCTCCAACGGCTAGCACCAACTGCTCTTTCGCCTGTACGGCGCTTGCGGCCACTAAACAACCGAGTGTAATACCCAGTAAGATAGGCCGAGGTAATCCAGGCATCGCTTTATCCTTGCTGATATTAGTATGATCTTTTATCAATAACATCATACTAGCGGCATGGGCGACACATGAAAAGTGAATCAATTGAGGGGACGTGAATGCAGCGTGTAACGGTTACGCTTGATGAGGAGCTGGTGGCGGAGGTAGATACGCTAATGCGTGAGCGCGGCTACCAAAACCGCTCAGAGGCGATTCGCGACCTGACCCGCAGTGGCTTAAAGCAGGTAAAAGAGGAGGCCGCGCCGGACTCGCCGTGCATGGGCGCGCTGGTGTACGTCTATGATCATGCTGCGCGCGAGCTCTCCAAGCGCTTGACCCGGCACTCTCATGATCATCATGAGCTGACGCTATCGACCCTGCATGTGCATATCAATCATGACAGCTGCCTGGAAGTGGCGTTACTCAAAGGCCAGGGGCGTGCGCTCAAACAGTTTGCCGCCGAAGTTACCTCGTCGCGAAGCGTGCGCTACGGGCAGCTAGTGCTGATACCCGATGAATGAGTCCGCTTTTCGGATGCCAAAAAAAAGGTGACCCGCAGGTCACCTTTTTTGATCGGTAGCGTGAGCGTCTTAGTGCTCTACGCCGCCTTCGCCGTGCACGTGGCCGTGCTCAACTTCTTCAGAACTTGCTTCACGTACTTCTGCGATCTCAACATCAAAGTTGAGCTGCTGGCCTGCCAGCGGGTGGTTGCCATCAACAACGACCGTATCGCCTTCGACTTTCTTAACGGTAACCATTAACGGGCCACCTTGAGTCTGGGCTTGGAACTGCATGCCCGGCTCAATGCTTTCAACACCTTGGAACGCATCGCGCGGTACTTCTTGCATTAGCTGCTCTTGCAGCTCGCCATAACCTTCTTCAGGAGAGACGCTAACGTTCAATTTTTCGCCAGCTGCACGACCTTCCAGCTCTTTCTCAAGGCCCGGGATAATATTGCCGGCACCATGGAGGTAGGTAAGCGGCTCACGGCCTTCAGAACTGTCTAGCACTTCACCTGAATCGTTAGTCAGGGTGTAGTGAAACGCGACAACCGAGTTTTGCGCAATTTGCATGGAATAACCTTTCGGTGAGTGCATGTTCCAATATGGTAACGCGTGTGCGCTGTCTTGTCAGGGGGGTAGCGGCGCTTTTTCGTACTCACCACTTTCGACGGTATTGCGCGCTAGGGTGACCAGGGATACCCTACGACCATCACTTATTCCTTTGCCCTATTACTTTTGGAGCATGCAATGACGATTTTGATTATTTGGCTTATCGCATTTTGTCTAATTGCGTATTTTGTTAATGAGCGTTGGAACAAAGGCGTGAGCCAAGGGTTAGATAAAATGTTGCCAAGTGTCTTGAAGAGTCACGGCGACAATCGCTATCTTTGGGTTGTTTCGCTGGCGGTGCTGGGGGCGACCACCCTGGTGCAACCTGTAGAGATGCTGTTGGTAGTGTTGTTGCTGGCGCTCATTGGCTGGGCAATTATGGCCTTGGCAAACTGGGCCAGTAATAAGACCCACCATTAAACGATCACTTTAAAGATATAAAAAA
>AXCI01002098.1_pt1 | contig 19889 bp, 17 predicted proteins | sample 182571 | NCBI WGS metagenome assembly AXCI01 (sample SAMN02359225, study PRJNA218796) | groundwater metagenome | isolation source: Mt. Simon Sandstone pore water sample D5872 at 1.8km depth, Illinois-Basin... | place: USA: Decatur, Illinois | collected 2009-05 | reverse complement strand
GGCGGTGACCATAAAGCGCGCACCGGATTGATTCAGCGCATACTCCAATTCATGGGTGCGGTAAGAGGGATTGATGTTGACCAGAATGGCGCCAATCTTGGCAGTGGCGAACTGAGTTAGCGTCCATTCGCTGCAATTGGGCGCCCAGATGGCCACACGGTCGCCTTTGTTAACACCGATAGCGAGCAGGGCACGGGCACAGCGATTGACCTCTTCCTGGAGCTGGCGATAGCTCCAGTGGATATTCTGATGCAGTACAATCAGCGCATCGTTATCGGCATATTGGGTGGCGATCTGGTCAAACTTATCGCCAATGGTCATGCCGAGTAGCGGCTTGTCCGCCATGCTGCTGGAGTAGCTGGGTGCAGTGAGTGCTGGTGAAGACATGTTGAGACTCTCCGATATTTTTCTTGTCCGAACGGGAAGGCAGAGAATAGTTAGCTGCTTTTTTAGTTTTATTTTCAATCGCTGATGCTTTTGCCAGGGCAACCTTGGAGCTGGGCTTGCGGCCTAGTTCATGGGTGATCCAGAAGCCGGTATCAATCACCGCCTGCAGGTCGATGCCCGTTTCAATGCCTAGACCTTCAAGCAGATAGAGCACGTCTTCGGTGGCCACATTGCCCGAAGCGCCTTTCGCATAGGGGCAGCCACCCAGGCCTGCCGTTGCCGCATCGATCACGCTGACGCCTTCCTCCATCACCGCATACAGGTTAGCCAATGCCATGCCGTAGGTATCGTGGAAGTGGGCAGCTAGAAACTCAATCGGTACGTGTTGGCGAGTGGCCTCGATCATACGCTTAGCGGCCAGCGGTGTGCCGACGCCGATGGTGTCGCCGAGTGATACCTCGTAGCAGCCCATCTCATAAAGCGCCTTGGCCACTTCAGCCACTTTGGCCGGAGCGATCTCGCCTTCGTAGGGGCAGCCCAATACACATGAAACGTAGCCGCGTACGCGAATGCCCGCATCGCGGGCGCGCTCTAGTACGGGTTCAAAGCGCGCCAGTGACTCGGCAATCGAGCAATTAATGTTCTTTTGCGAGAAGGCTTCAGACGCGGCGCCAAATACCGCCACCTCTTCCACGCCCACCGTTAAGGCATTTTCCAGCCCTTTCAGGTTGGGCGTCAGCGCGGAGTAAACCACGCCGGGCTGGCGCTTAATGCCAGCCATCACCTCAACGGCATCAACCATTTGCGGCACCCACTTGGGTGATACGAAGCTGGCCGCTTCAATATGCGTGATACCCGCTTTAGCAAGCCGCTCAATAAGGGCAATTTTAGTCGCGGTCGGTACGATGCCTCCCGGCTCGTTTTGCAGGCCGTCCCGAGGGGCCATTTCAAACAGCTTAACGGACGTAGGCAATGGCATAAGGGATCTACTCCTATTCGTTGGCCGCAAAGTCGAGTAACACGGCGCCCTGATTAACCGTATCACCTGCCTGGAAGTGGAAGGTCTCTACGCTGCCATCGGCGGGGGCGGTCATGGTGTGCTCCATTTTCATCGCTTCCATCACCATTAGCGGCATGCCTTTTTCAACCGCCACGCCGGGCTCGACCAGCAGTGCAACCACGGTGCCGTTCATCGGTGCCGTTAGGGTGGATTCCGCCTCGTGGTGACCGTGGTCGATGGCATCAATGCGACGCCAGAATAGCCGCGTTTCACCGCTTGGGTCAGCCATGACAACCACATGCCCATCGCGGCGCGCTTGCAAACGACGTCGATGGCCATTCAGGGTAACGGCGACCGCATCGCCGGTCAGCGGTTGCAGGCTTGCAGTCAGGGTGTCATCGCCAATGGTAAGGTTCCAGAGCGCTTCGCCCGCGTTGCGTTTACCCTCAACGATCACTACCGCGTCATCTTTATCAGAGGCTTGGACGTCCGAAGGGTCGCAGAGCGCAATGCGAATGGTGTGGGGCGCATTTAGCCGGAAGCCATCGTGGCGATCCCAGGGCGAATCGCTTTCGCACTCTTGGGCAAGCTGATGAAGGCCGATTAGCGCCGCGCTGGCGTAGGCCTCCATGCTGTAAGTACGCGGGGCAAAAAGCGTGGCCTCGTTGCGCTCGATAAAGCGCGTATCCAGCTCCACATTCTTAAAGCCGGGATGGGTTGCCAGGCGCATTAAGAAGGCGCGGTTGGTCACGACGCCTTGTACGTCCAGCGCCGCCAAGGCGCGGTTAAGCGTGGCTAGTGCCGCATCACGGTCGGCACCGTGCACAATAAGTTTGGCGAGCATGGGGTCGTAGTGCATCGACACCGTATCGCCGCTCTCCACGCCGCTATCCAGGCGTACTTGGTCAGCGCTCAGGCCCGCGCCTTCTAAATCCAGCGCAAAGCGGGTGAGTAGACCGGTAGCGGGTAGGAAATCCTGATCCGGGTCTTCGGCGTAGATACGCGCTTCAAAGCTATGGCCGGTAATCGTTAGCTCATCCTGGGTGCAGGGAAGCGGTTCGCCCATGGCCACACGTAACTGCCACTCGACCAGATCCTGGCCGGTGATCATCTCGGTGACGGGATGCTCGACCTGGAGGCGAGTGTTCATCTCCATAAAGTAGAACGAGCCGTCGATGTCTAAAAGGAACTCGACGGTGCCCGCGCCCACATAGCCGATCTCCTGGGCGGCACGCACGGCGGCATCGCCCATGGCGCTGCGCAGCTCGGCGGTCATGCCGGGGGCGGGGGCTTCTTCGATCACTTTTTGATGGCGGCGCTGAACGCTGCAGTCTCGCTCGAATAGATAAACGCCGTTGCCATGGCGGTCGCAGAATACCTGGACTTCCACATGACGTGGCTGCACCAGGTATTTTTCGATCAGCATGCGGTCATCGCCGAACGCGGCTTTGGATTCACGGCGGCAGCCATCTAACGCGGCCTGAAAAACATCACCGCTTTCCACAACACGCATCCCTTTACCGCCGCCGCCCGCGCTGGCTTTGAGCATTACGGGGTAGCCGATCTTGTCGGCTTCACTGCGCAGCAGGGCGTCATCCTGGTTATCGCCATGGTAGCCGGGCACTAATGGTACGCCCGCATTGGCCATGCGCGCTTTAGCGGCGGATTTATCACCCATGGCGGCAATCGCTGAGGCTGGCGGGCCGACAAAGGTAATACCGGCTTCTTCAAGGGCTTTGACGAAGCTGCCATTTTCGGAGAGAAAGCCGTAGCCGGGGTGAATAGCGCCGGTGCCGGTACGCTTGGCAGCTTCGATCACGGCATCGATATTAAGGTAGCTTTCGCGCGCAGCGGCGGGGCCTAACCGCACGGCTTCATCGGCTTCACGAACGTGGCGGGCCGTGGCATCAGCATCGGAGTATACGGCGACAGTTTTCAGGCCCATGCGGCGCGCAGTGCGCATTACACGGCACGCGATTTCGCCGCGGTTGGCGACCAGCAGGGTATCAAAAGGCGTTTTGCGAGCGGCGTTTTCAGTTACTGATGTGTGGCTCATGAGCGACGCTCCGAAGCGTGGAGTGTGTTATTAGAATCAGCCCAGACGGGGCGGCGCTTTTCAAAGAAGCTTGATAAACCCTCTTGGCCCTCTTGGCTTACCCTCAGCTTGGCGATCACTTGGCAGGTATGCTCGCGGGTATCGTCACTGTCAGGTGCTTGGGCCACCGTGGCCATTAGTGCTTTAGTGGCGCGCTGAGCTTGAGGTGAGCCTGCCAATAGCGTCGTCAGCATGGTATCAACAGCAGTGTCTAATGCTTCGTGCTCCACCACTTGATGGGCCAAGCCGAGCTTAAGCGCTGTTTCGGCATCCATCACTTCCGCCGTTAACGCGTAGCGGCGCATCTGCCGCTCGCCCAGTGCGCGCTGCACGTAAGGGCTGATGACCGCGGGCGATAAGCCAATTTTGACTTCCGATAGGCAGAATTTCGCTTTTTCAGAAGCGATGACCACATCACAGCAGGCGGCAAGGCCCACCGCGCCACCAAAGGCAGCACCCTGAACACGGCAAATCGTGGGGCAGGGCAGCGTATCGAGCTCATGCATCAGCGCGGCAAGCTTGCGGGAGTCGGCGAGGTTATCCTCCAGGTCGTAATCGACCATACGCTTCATCCAGTTTAGGTCGGCACCCGCAGAGAAGCTTTTGCCTTCAGACCCCAGCACCACTACGCGCACCTCACCCGCTTCTGCAAGGCTATTTAGCTGGTCAAGGTGGGCGTTCAGTTCAGCAATCAAACTATCGTCAAATGCGTTATGTACATCGGGGCGGTTTAAGGTCAGGCGCGCCACGCCGTTTTCTATCATTAGTGTTGAGTAAGCCATGGTGATTGCCCCCTACATCCGGAACACGCCGAAGCGTGTCTCTTCGACTTCTGCGTTCATCGCGGCAGCTAGAGAGAGCCCTAGCACATCGCGGGTTTGCAGCGGATCAATCACCCCGTCATCCCACAAGCGGGCGCTGGCGTAGTAGGGGTGGCCTTGGTGCTCATACTGCTCGCGGGTGGGCTGCTTAAAGGCTTCCTCTTCTTCTTTACTCCACTCCCGGCCTTCGCGCTCATGTTGCTCGCGCTTAACCTGGGCCAGTACGCCCGCTGCCTGCTCACCGCCCATCACGGAAATGCGCGCGTTGGGCCACATAAACAGCAGGTTGGGGTCGTAAGCGCGGCCACACATACCGTAGTTGCCAGCGCCGAAGCTGCCACCAATCAGCACCGTGTACTTGGGAACCTTGGCACAGGCCACGGCAGTAACCAATTTGGCGCCGTGCTTGGCAATGCCTTCGTGTTCGTACTTGGAGCCGACCATAAAGCCGGTAATGTTTTGGAGGAAGATCAGCGGAATCTTGCGCTGGGCGCAGAGCTCGATAAAGTGCGCGCCTTTGACAGCGCTTTCTGAAAACAGCACGCCATTGTTGGCTACGATCCCCACTGGGAAGCCGTGAATATGCGCAAAGCCGGTGACCAGGGTTTCGCCGTAGTAGCGCTTGAACTCGTCAAAGTCGGAGTCATCGACGATGCGGCCAATCACTTCGCGCACGTCGTAGGGCTTTTTCAGATCGGTGCCGACAATGCCGTACAGCTCAGCAGGGTCGAGCTTGGGCGGCTTAGGTGCCTGCATGGCGAGCTTGCCGCGCTTTTGCCAGTTCAACCGGGATACACAGGCACGGGCCAGCTGCAGCGCGTGGGCATCGTTTTCCGCGTAGTGGTCTGCTACGCCGCTGACTTTGGCATGCACATCGGCACCGCCCAGGTCTTCAGCGCTAATGCTTTCGCCGGTGGCGGCTTTTACGAGGGGTGGGCCACCAAGGAAAATTGTGCCCTGCTCTTTAACGATAATCGACTCATCCGCCATCGCAGGCACGTAGGCGCCGCCCGCGGTGCAGGAACCCATCACCACGGCGATTTGCGGGATACCTTCGGCGGACATGGTGGCTTGGTTGTAGAAGATGCGCCCAAAGTGGTCGCGGTCGGGAAATACTTCGTCCTGGCGGGGCAGAAAGGCACCGCCGGAATCGACTAAATAAATGCACGGCAGGCGATGCTTGCGGGCGATCTCCTGGGCGCGAATATGCTTTTTCACCGTGAGCGGGAAGTAGGTGCCGCCTTTTACCGTGGCGTCGTTAGCGACAATCACGCACTCGACGCCGGAAACCCGACCAATACCGGTGACCACGCCCGCGGCAGGGATTTCACTATCGTAAATGTTATGGGCCGCCAGGGCGGAAAACTCTAAAAACGGCGAGCCTTCATCGATCAAGTGATCAATGCGATCACGTACAAATAACTTGCCGCGGCTTTCGTGGCGCTCGCGGGCTTTGCTACCGCCACCTTGGGCGACGGCGGCGGTCAGCTCACGCAGTTTGTTGACTTCACCCAGCATGGAGGCTTCGTTGGCTTGAAACACATCGCTGCGGGGATTGATCTGAGTGGAAATGGAGCTCATGGCAGGACCCTTACTTACTTTCGGTGAAGAGTTCGCGGCCAATCAGCATCCGCCGAATCTCGCTGGTGCCCGCGCCGATTTCATACAGCTTGGCGTCACGCAGCAGGCGCCCGGTGGGGTACTCGTTGATATAGCCGTTACCGCCCAGCAACTGAATGGAATCCAGGGCTACCTGAGTGGCTTTTTCGGCGCAGTAGAGAATGACGCCAGCGGCATCTTTGCGGGAGGTCTGGCCGCGGTCACATGCACCCGCTACGGCATAAAGGTAGGCCCGGCAGGCGTTCAGGGTGGTGTACATATCCGCCACCTTGCCCTGTACCAGCTGGAACTCACCAATCGACTGGTTGAACTGCTTACGCTCGTGGATATAAGGCATCACCACATCCATGGCGGCCTGCATAATGCCGATGGGGCCAGCGGCGAGTACGGTGCGCTCGTAATCCAAACCGCTCATCAATACGCGTACGCCTTTGCCTTCGCCGCCGAGGATATTTTCAGCAGGCACGGCACAGTCCTGGAAAACCAGCTCGCAGGTGTTGGAGCCGCGCATGCCCAGCTTGTCGAGCTTCTGGGCCGTAGTAAAACCGGGCATACCTTTTTCGATAATAAAGGCGGTAATGCCTTTGGAACCGGCTTCGGGATCGGTTTTGGCGTAGACCACCAGCACATCCGCATCCGGACCGTTGGTGATCCACATTTTGTTGCCGTTAAGGATGTAGTGGTCGCCATTTAGCTTGGCGCGCAGCTGCATTGAAACCACATCAGAGCCTGCGCCGGGTTCCGACATGGCCAACGCGCCTACGTGGTCGCCACTGATCAGCTTGGGCAGGTACTTGGCTTTCTGCTCGGGGGAGGCGTTGATCTTGATCTGGTTAACGCACAGGTTGGAGTGGGCGCCGTAAGAGAGCGCAACTGAGGCACTGGCCCGGGAGATCTCTTCCATGGCGATACAATGGGCGAGATAGCCCATGCCACTGCCGCCATCCTCCTCAGAGACGGTAATCCCCAGCAATCCCATGTCGCCGAATTTCTTCCACAAATCGTTAGGGAACTCGTTGTTGCGGTCGATTTCGGCCGCACGGGGGGCGATCTCGCTGGCGGCAAAGGCGTTGACCTGCTCGCGCAGCATGTTCAGTTCGTCTTCAAGACCGAAGTTGAGTTCTGAGTAGTGTGAAAACATGGTCAATCACCTGTTGTTAATTATTTGTGTTAACAATTTATACTGACTAGCTGCGTTGGTTAATCGAGCTGGCGTGATCACGCGTGGCGCATCAGTGCATAGTGGCGGAAGAGGGTGACGAGGCTTTATCAGTGGAGCCTGAACGCTCTTCTTCATTCTGCTTCTCATGCAGTTCTTCTAACGCTTGGCGGCAGCGAATCTCAGCGCTTTCAAGCTCTAGCTGAACCATCGTAATGTCTTTCATTTGTTGATCTAGCGCCGCACGGCGCTCGCCAATTTTGCTGAGCATCAAATGCAGCTGCTTTTTACTGCCGCTGCGGGTTTCGTCCCAAAGCTCGAATAGCTCGCGAATCTCTGCCAATGAGAACCCTAGCCGCTTGCCCCGAATGGTGAGTTTCAGCCGCACTCGGTCTTTACTGCTGTAAACCCTGGTTTGCCCACGCCGGGAGGGGTGGAGCAGCTCCTGATCTTCATAAAAGCGAATACTGCGGGTGGTTAAATCAAACTCGCTGGCCAGTTCACTAATCGAGTAAGTTTTGCTCATGGCGACGTTCTCTCAAAAAGGCGTTGTTCCTAAGGACCATTCCTATGAATCATTCCAAAGATATGACGCCTATGGAACACTGCCACTGAGGCTAAAACAAGTTTACGTTAACGTAAAGCTATTGTTGAGAGCAGTTGAAAAGCGTTGAAATGATTTAAGTGATTGATACTTATGGTTTGAAAGCAGTTGTTAATTCAGCATGATCCCATCGATAGACCAAAGTTGTAATTGTATTGCTATAGCGAGAGTTGCTAGATTGCACATACACCTTACGTTCAGGTAAGGCAGATGCAGCCGCTTCTGCCATGTCTGTAAAGATTTAGCACAACAACAATAAGAGGCTTGCCACTCTATGAGTGCAAACGATGTCCTTCAGGGACCTGTCCTCGAAACCCGAGGGCTGACCAAAGAGTTTCGCGGTTTTACCGCCGTGGACGATGTCAATCTCCAGGTACAGGAAGGGCATATTCACGCGCTGATTGGCCCCAATGGCGCGGGCAAGACCACCGTTTTCAATCTGCTGACCAAGTTTCTGCCGCCCACTCGTGGCGATATTTTGTACCGCGGTAAGTCGATCACCAGCAAAAAATCTAATGAGATTGCTCAACTAGGCTTGGTGCGCTCGTTTCAGATTTCAGCCGTATTTGCCCACATGACCGCACTTGAGAATGTGCGGGTAGCGCTGCAGCGCAAGCTGGGCACGTCGTTCCACTTCTGGAAATCCGAGAAATCCCTGGATCACCTTAATGAGCGCGCCCTTGAGTTGCTCGAAGAGGTGGGGCTGCGTGAGTACGCCGATACCCTAACGGTAGAAATGCCCTACGGGCGCAAGCGGGCACTGGAACTGGCCACCACGCTGGCACTGGACCCTACCATGATGCTACTTGATGAACCCACCCAGGGCATGGGCGCTGAAGATGTTGACCGCATCGTGGCGCTGATTAAGCGTGTGTCGCAGGGGCGCACAGTGTTAATGGTGGAGCATAACTTAAGCGTAGTAAGCCGCCTGTGTGATCGGATCACCGTATTAGCGCGAGGCGCTGTTTTAGCGGAGGGCGATTATCAAAGCGTGTCGCGCAACCCGCTGGTGCGTGAAGCTTATATGGGCAGCGACGCTGCGGAAGAAGAGGGTGCTCACGTATGAATACTGCTGAAGCCCAGGCACCAGTGCAGAATTCACTAAGCCGGGAAATGTTGCGAGTAAAAGATTTACACGCGTATTACGGCGAATCGCACATCCTGCATGGCGTGAATTTCGATGTAAAACGCGGCGAACTGGTTACGTTACTAGGTCGCAACGGCGCAGGCCGTAGCACCACCTTAAAATCCATTATGAACATGGTAGGGCGGCGTACCGGCTCTATTGTGATTAATGGCAACGAAACACTGCAAATGAAGGCGCACCATATACCTCGTCTGGGTATTGGCTACTGCCCCGAAGAGCGCGGTATTTTCGCCAGTTTAGATGTGCAGGAGAATCTACTGCTGCCCCCCACAGTTTCCTCAGGTGGTATGAGCTTAGATGAAATCTACGCCATGTTTCCTAATCTTTATGAGCGGCGTAAAAGCCAGGGCACGCGTCTTTCTGGCGGTGAGCAGCAGATGCTGGCCATGGCACGCATTTTACGCACCGGTGCGCGCATGCTGTTACTCGATGAAATTACCGAAGGACTTGCGCCGGTTATCGTTCAGAAATTGGCAGAAGTGTTGGTTCAGCTTAAGGACCTGGGTATGACCATTGTGCTGGTGGAGCAGAACTTCCGCTTTGCAGCACCGTTGGCAGACCGCCACTTCGTGATGGATCACGGTCAGATTGTCGAAGAAATCAGCGCCGCGCAGTTGCCATCGCGCCGGGAACATCTCAACTCAATGCTAGGGGTATAACGCACTAATACTATTTATCTACTACTTACCAAGCATGACTCGCTACTTGTTAAACGCTCTTAATGCCAACGCTATACAGCTCACAAAAACTTAATATTAGTTCGTTTTTCAAGCAGTAATTAGCTCTTAAAACAGACAACAGAACGTCGTTACACAACAACAAAGGCCCAAAGGGCCAGGAGACGAACATGACTTTTATGAAAAAAACGCTGGCTGCCAGCATCGCCGTTGCGGCAGCTTCAAGCCTTGCTGTGTCTACTGCTCAGGCGGACATGAGCGATGGTGAAATCCGTATTGGCTATCTCGCTGATATGTCCGGCACCTACCGTGACTTAGCAGGCCCGGGTGGTGAAGCCGCGCTGGAAATGGCGGTCGAAGATTTTGGCGGCAGCGTTAACGGTAGTCCGATCGTAGTATTTAGCGCGGATGACCGTAACAGTGCCGACGTGGGTGCTAACACCGTGCGCGGCTGGATCGATCAGGATAACGTCGATATGGTGGCGGGCTTGGTCGCCTCCTCCGTGTCGATTGCGGTTACTAAGGTACTTGAAGAGAACAATGGTCTGGGCATCGTCTCCGGCTCTGCAGCCTCTAGCATTACCAATGAACACTGCACGCCAAACCATATCCATTGGGTATACGACACCTATCCGCTCGCCAACGGAACCGCTAAAGCGGTAGTCGAGCAGGGCGGCGACAGCTGGTTCATGCTGACGGCAGACTACGCTTTCGGTCATGCCCTTGAGGCCGACGTAACCAAAGTCGTGGAAGAGAGCGGCGGTGAAATTGTCGGCGGCGTACGCCACCCGTTCCCAACCAATGACTTCTCCTCTTACATCCTTCAGGCGCAAGGCTCTGGTGCGAAAATTATTGGCCTTGCCAACGCAGGTGCTGACACCGTTAATGCCATTACGACCGCCAGTCAGTTTGGTATTACCCAATCTGGCCAGCAGCTAGCGGGCCTATTGATTTTCTTGAATGACGTACATGCCTTAGGGTTAGAAGCGACCCAAGGGCTGCTGCTCACCACCGGCTGGTATTGGGATATGGATGAGCAGTCCCGTGAATGGGCACAGCGTTACTTTGATGAAGTGGGTCGCATGCCCACCATGGTACAGGCGGGTATCTACTCCAGCACCATGCACTACCTGAAAGCCGTTGAAGCGGCTGGCACCGACGACCCTGAAACCGTGCGCGCACAAATGGCCGAAATGCCGGTTGAAGACTTCTTTGCTCGGAACGGTACCATTCGTGAAGATGGCCGTATGATTCACGACATGTACTTGGCCCAGGTAAAAACACCTGAAGAGTCCACCGGTGAGTGGGATCTTTACGAAATCCTCAGCACCATTCCCGCCGAAGAAGCCTACCGCCCGCTATCTGAAAGCCAGTGCAAACTGGTGCAGAACTAATTTTTGAACCAGATAGCAAGTGCAAGAGACGTGTAGAACCGGTTGGCGGCAAGTTGCCGCCAACTGTTTGACGGCGAGGAGAGTCGCGTTATGACGATGATATTCGGCGTGCCATTGGCCGTCTTCATGGGGCAGCTAACGCTGGGCCTGGTGAATGGGGCCTTTTACGCACTGCTTAGCCTGGGCCTGGCGGTCATCTTCGGCCTGTTGAAGATCGTCAACTTTGCCCACGGGGCGCAATACATGCTGGGGGCCTTCGCCGCACTGTTAGGCTTTCGTTATTTAGGTATCAACTACTGGCTGGCGCTGTTTCTGGTGCCGCTGGTGGTTGGCGCTTTTGGCGTTCTTCTAGAGCGCTTCTTACTGCGTCGCATTGCTCATTTAGATCATCTCTATGGGCTACTGCTGACGTTTGGGCTGGCGCTGATTTTCGAAGGCACGCTGGTCAACTTCTTCGGTGTTTCCGGCGCGCGCTATGCAACGCCTGAGATCCTCCAGGGTGGCTTGAACCTTGGCTTTATGTTCCTGCCCACTTACCGCGCCTGGGTGCTGGTGGCGGCGCTGGCGATGTGTCTGTTTACCTGGTTTATGATCGAGCGGACGCGGCTGGGAGCCTACCTGCGTGCGGGCACTGAAAACTCGCAGTTAATGCAGGCCTTTGGTGTCAACGTACCGCTGCTGATCACCCTCACTTATGGCTTCGGTGTTGGCCTGGCAGCATTTGCCGGTGTGCTGGCAGCGCCGCTCTATCCAGTATCGCCGACCATGGGCTCCAGCCTACTGATTGTGGTGTTTGCGGTAGTGGTGATCGGCGGGATGGGCTCGATTCTAGGTGCCATTATTACCGGTCTTGCCATGGGGATCATCGAAGGCTTAACCAAAGTGTACTACCCAGAGGCCTCTAATACGGTGATTTTCCTCGTCATGATCCTCGTGCTCATGTTGCGCCCAGTCGGGCTGTTCGGTAAGGAGGCATAGCATGGCAGAATCACAAACAATGACCGCGCCATCGGTGGTGCTTGAACGCCAGAAGCGAGCGAAGTTTCGCCGTAACATGTTCTATTTGGCGCTAATAGTGGCGGGGCTGGTGGCACCATTTTTAGCCTATCCCGTGTTTTTAATGAAAGTGCTCTGTTTTGCGCTGTTTGCCTGTGCCTTTAACCTGCTACTGGGCTATGCGGGGCTGTTGTCATTCGGCCATGCGGCGTTCCTGGCCACCGGCGGCTACGTAACCGGTTATCTGTTGGCGAGCTATCCAGGGTTGACGCCTGAGCTAGGCATTATTGCGGGTACTTTACTGGCCACGCTGCTTGGGGTGGTGTTTGGGGTGCTCTCTATTCGTCGTCAGGGCATCTATTTTGCCATGGTGACCTTGGCGATCGCCCAGCTGGTGTACTTCATGTTTGTTCAGGCACCTTTTACCGGTGGTGAAGATGGTTTGCACGGCGTGCCGCGTGGCGAACTGTTTGGGCTTATCAGCCTGAGCAGCAATCTAGCGATGTACTACTTTGTGTTTGCGATCTTCATCTTTGGCTTCGCGCTTATTCAGCGCACGGTGCATTCACCGTTCGGCCAAGTGCTAAAAGCGATTCGTGAAAATGAGCCCCGTGCGGTGTCGCTAGGCTACAACGTTGATGCCTACAAGCTGGTGGCGTTTGTGATCTCTGCAGGCTTGGCAGGGCTTGCCGGCTCCACCAAAACCGTCGTATTCCAGCTAGCCTCACTGACCGATGCGCACTGGCATATGTCCGGAGAGGTAATTTTGATGACCCTGCTGGGCGGCGTGGGTACTTTACTGGGTCCTTTAATGGGCGCAGGTATTGTGGTCAGCCTTCAGCATATTTTGGCGCAATCACCGCTGGGTAACTGGGTGAGCGTGATTTTGGGCATAATCTTTGTGATCTGTGTTCTCAGCTTCCGCAGCGGGATCATTGGTGAACTGGACAAGATGTACCGCAAAAACTTTAAGTAACTCCTTTGCGAACTACTGCACTCTCTCTGTCCCGTACTTATAAGTACTTCCTGTTGGGCGCCGGTTGGCGCCCTTTTTTTATTATCCGTTTTTCAACGCAAAAGTTGAGCGCCTACACCTAAGGTCGCAAACGCGAGCATGTTGCTTGTGGGCGGGTAAATGGATAAGTTAACGTTAACGTCAATTATAACGACAACAGCAGTGCGCACGCGCATTCGCGGAGATACGCCATGAATTTTGAACTCAATGAAGATCAGGTCGCCTTTGCCGATATGGCGCGGGCGTTTGCCCAAAACGAGCTAGAGCCCCATGCGGCCGAGTGGGATCAAACCTCGTTCTTTCCGGTTGATGTGATTCGTAAAGCAGGCGAGCTGGGGTTCTGCTCACTCTATGCGCCAGAAAGCGTAGGCGGGCTAGGGCTTTCGCGCCTGGACGCCAGCATTATTTTTGAACAGCTCTCCATGGGCTGCACCTCAACCACCGCGTATCTGACCATTCACAACATGGTCACCTGGATGCTGGCGGATTTCGGCATGCCGGAAGTGGTAGAGCAGTGGGGCGAAAAGCTAGCGACGGGCGAGCTGCTGGGCTCTTACTGTTTGACCGAGCCCAACGCCGGTTCAGACGCCGCTTCACTGAAAACCACCGCTAAACGCGATGGCGATCATTACGTACTGAACGGCAGCAAGATGTTTATCTCCGGCGCCGGTAGTACTGATTTTCTGGTGGTGATGGCGCGCACCGGCGGCGAGGGCGCCAAAGGCGTTTCCGCGTTTGCCGTAGATGCCAACAGCGATGGCATCAGCTACGGGCGCAAAGAGGAGAAAATGGGTTGGAACAGCCAGCCTACGCGCATGATCACTTTCGAAGAGGTACGGGTGCCCGCTAATCATCTGCTCGGTAACGAAGGCGACGGCTTCAAAATTGCCATGAAGGGCCTGGATGGTGGACGGATTAACATTGCCACTTGTTCAATCGGTACTGCCCAGCAGGCGATCAATAAAGCGCGTGAGTACATGCTTGAGCGCAAACAGTTCGGCAAGCGCTTAGCTGAGTTTCAGGCGCTGCAGTTCCGCTTGGCCGATATGGTCACTGAGCTGGTCGCCGCACGACAGTTAGTGCGCATGGCCGCCGTTAAGTTGGATGCAGGTCACGCCGATGCTACGACCTACTGTGCCATGGCCAAGCGCTTTGCTACCGATGTGGGATTCAAAGTATGCGATGAAGCGCTGCAGTTATACGGCGGCAACGGTTATATCAAGGAGTACCCTATGGAGCGCTACGTGCGCGATACCCGGGTACACCGTATTCTGGAAGGCACTAATGAAATCATGCGCCTGATCATCTCCCGTCGGGTATTGGCTGAAGGTGCCACTGAGCTGTAGCGGGGTAAATATGATCGTCACGGATAAGGAATGCCAATGAGTAGCGTACTGTTTACCGAACACCCTACTGGCGATGGCCATGTAATTGCCGAGATTAAGCTCAACGCTGAGCGCTCGCTTAATGCGCTAACGCTTGAGATGTGCGAAGAGATGTTGCCTCGTTTGCATGGTTGGGCAACCGACGAGCGGGTAGTGGCGATACTGCTGGATAGCGCAGGCGAGAAAGCGTTTTGTGCCGGAGGGGATGTCGTAAACCTCTACAAAGCGATTACCGGCCAGGGCGACCCCAGCTTTCCTGAGCGCTTTTTTCGAGACCGAATATCGGCTCGATTATCTCCTCCATACCTACCCCAAACCAGTGATTTGCTGGGGTAATGGCATTGTGATGGGCGGTGGCATGGGGCTATTAAGTGCCAGCAGCCATCGTGTAGTAACCGAAACCTCCCGTTTAGCAATGCCAGAGGTCACTATCGGTCTTTATCCGGATGTGGGTGCCAGCTGGTTTTTGAATCGGCTCTCCAACGGTATAGGGCGCTTTTTGGCCATGACCGGCTGCCAAATCAACGCACCGGATGCAGTTCACCTTGGCTTGGCTGACCGCTGTATCGCCAGCCACCACCGTGACTCCATGCTGCAGCAGCTAACCGAAGCCCGTTGGGGGAAAGGCGAGGATACCGATGCTAATGGCGTGGTTAATCGCATTATGCGTGAGCTTGAGCAAACTTCGCAGCCGGTATTTGCCGAACTGGATGCGCCGGTTTACCAGCACTCTCCGCTAATTCGCGAGCTTATGGATCACGACAGCGTTGAGCAAATTATCGAGGCCATTGCGGCGGTCAAAAGTGACAATAAATGGTTCAGCAAAGCACAGCAAACGCTTGCTCACGGAAGCCCGGTCTCCGTTAAATTAATTGATGAGCAGCTCAAACGCGCCAAGTACATGTCACTGGCGGAAGTGTTCCAATCCGAAATGGCGCTTTCGGTACAGTGCTGCCGTCACCGTGAGTTTCCCGAAGGCGTGCGCGCGCTGTTGGTTGATAAAGATGGCCAACCGGCGTGGACTTACCCGGAGGTAGCTTTGGTAGAACAAAGCTTTATTGATGAACTGCTAGGCTCGCCGTGGGATAAGAACCCTCTGGCTGATCTAGGCTAACGAGAAGACCTAGATTTAACCTTCGTACACAAATAATAAGGACAAAAGAGATGACAACTGTCGCGTTTATCGGTTTAGGCAATATGGGTGGTCCGATGGCTGCCAACCTGGCAAAAGCAGGCTTTAACGTGCGCGCCTTTGATCTTTCTGAAGACGCACTAGAGACCGCCGAAGCCAACGGCTGCGAAGTGGCTTTCTCGGCTCAAGAGGCCGCCACCGGTGCAGATTTCGTAATCTCCATGCTGCCCGCAGGCAAGCATGTTCGCGGACTGTATGTAGAGGGTGATACCCCGCTGTTCGAAGTGATCAAGCAGAGCGCGCTGGTGATCGACTGCTCTACCATCGATGCCGATACCGCCCGTAGCGTCGCCGCTGAAGGCGAGCAGCTGGGTATTGGCTTTGTCGATGCGCCGGTTTCCGGCGGAGTGGGTGGCGCGCAAGCAGGCACGCTGACGTTTATCGTAGGCGGCTCAGAAGCTCAATTCGAACAGGCCAAGTTAGTGCTGGACGTAATGGGTAAAAACATCTTCCACGCCGGTGACCATGGCGCGGGGCAGGTGGCCAAGGTGTGCAACAACATGCTGCTATCCATCTTAATGGCAGGCACCTGTGAAGCAATCAATATGGGCGTTAAGAACGGCCTTGATCCCGCGGTGCTTTCGGAAATCATGAAGCAGAGTTCTGGCGGCAATTGGGCACTCAATGTTTACAATCCCTACCCAGGCGTCATGGAAAATGCACCGGCGTCTAAAAACTATCAAGGCGGTTTCCAGGTAGACCTGATGATCAAGGATCTGGGGCTAGCCATGGATGTCAGCCAACAAAGCGCCTCCGCCGTGCCCATGGGCTCCGCCGCCCGCTCACTGTTCACCCTGCACAAAGCCAAAGGCAACGGCAAGCTCGACTTCTCCAGCCTGATGAAGCTATATCAAGATGAAGCGTAAGAAGTAAGAGGATAGGGGGTGTAGCGCGCGGTAACGAATGTCGCGAGGAACGAGCGATATGAGGCACCCGCGATGGGCGGCAAAGCCTCCCCCTGCATCCCCACCATGCCCCATAAAGCCAAAACCAAAGCCAACCAACTTGCCACCCACCCCCACACACGGCAAACTCAGCTTCCTCACTATCCTCAAATAAAAAGGACAACCATGATTACGCTTTGGGGCCGCAACAACTCCACCAACGTCAAAAAAAGTGCTGTGGGTACTGGAAGAGCTGGAACTAACTTTCAAGCAAATCCAAGCTGGTCTTCAGCACGGGGTAAACAACACCCCAGAGTACCTAGCCATGAACCCCACTGGTTTAGTGCCGCTACTCAAAGACGACGCCACCAATAGCGTACTGTGGGAATCCAACGCTATTATTCGCTACTTGGCTGCCCAGTATGGCCAGAGCAAGCTATGGATTGAAGAGCCCGCCAAGCGTGCCCAGATGGAGAAGTGGATGGAGTGGGCCAATAGCACGCTCACCCCAAACCACCGTAAAATATTGATGGGCTATGTAAGAACCCCGCCTGAAAAACGCGATAACGCCGCCATCGAAGCAGCGGTGAAAGAGTGCGAAGCGCTATTTGAAATAATGGATAACGCTCTAGCGAAACAGACTTGGTTTTCCGGAGACGAATTTGGTCTGGGCGACATTGCAATGGCACCGTTTTTCTACAATCTCTTCAACAGCGGCCTAACCTGGAAAACCCACCCCAACCTTGAACGCTGGTACCAACAGCTCAGCGAGTTACCCAGCTTCCAAAAAGTCGTGATGATCCCCGTTACATGATGCCTGGGCGTGGATTAGGTAAGCGAAGTTTTAGAGCGTGGTAACGAGGGCGTGAGGAGCAAACAGCCGAGGCGCATGCGGGAGGGCAGCGAAGCTGCCCCAATGGAAGGCGACTAAAACCTCGCCTCCACCGCTGCCAACTCATCATCTAACCCTTTTAATACCACGATTCCCAAGCCATGTCGCTCGGCGCTCTCAATCAACGGCCCCAGAATCGCTCCACGTTCGGTGAGGCGCTTGGCCTCAACATCCTGCAACATCGACGCCTTATTGTTCGCGGTGCTCTCAACCACCTGCCACACCAACGCCAACCATGCTTCTTCACCTTGGCCGTTATTGGGCGGCTGAATGTCTTCGGCAAACATAATCGATGCAACTTCCTTAACTACCGCCACCACACGGTCTGCATAGCCATCACCGCGTAATTCCCCGTTACGTACGCCATGTAGCGCTACAAGCGGATTAATCGCCGCGTTCACCGCTAGCTTTTGCCACAGCCGTTGGCGAATATCATCCACTGCCGTGGCGGCAATACCTGCCTGGGTTAATGCCTGCGCAAGTGTTTCCGCCAACTCGCCGTGCTGATTATTCAAATCGCCAACATAGGTATGCCCACGGCCTGCATGCACGACGCCATCATCACCGGTTAGATAAGCGCCTTCAGTGGTGGTCGCGCACAGCACCGGCCCAGTCCAGGTTTGGTTAATTCGCGGCTGCGCCAAAAAACCGTTTTGCCATAGTACAAGCGGAGTGGAAGGGGGGATAGCGCTGGCGAGGTTTTCAAGTGCTGCTTCAGCAGCCATCGCTTTGGTCGTGATATGTACATAGGCGGGCGATTTATGTGGTTCAGAAGCCAACTTGGTAACAGTGAGCACAATTAAACGCTTTACATGCTGCTTGCCTTCCGGCGTGGTAAGCGTTTGCCGTTCAGGCAGCGCTCGACGACCAATGAGAGTGGTATCAGCTAAGGGTGAAAGCGAATGAGCCAACAGGCGACCAATGGCACCTGGGCCCAGTATCCAGTGGGAATTCATCATTGAGTACGTTACCCCGCAGCAGTGTTGTCAATAAGCATAAGCATACCGTGTTCGCTGATGTTGCAGTCTTTTTATGATGTGCTCGTCATCTAATACTATTTCTTCACGATGCGTATTAGGATGGTAAGGCGCCGCTAATTAATTCTTAATATTTATTAGGAATAATGCTTCATACAGGCAATCAAAATGGCTTCTGTTATCAACGAATCGCGTCAAACTGCTTTGAATTTGCTAGTCAAGGCTGCAGCTTACTCGGCAGATTGCCCAAACGGGTTCCTGGTAGGCGGTGCAGAGGCTAATTGGAACCTGTTAGCAAGTTACGGAGGTGACTCCCAACTTCTTTTTGATGACTCAATTGAAAGCTGGTTGAAATTAAGCCTAACTAATAGGCAACCCATCATCATCAATGATGCATTAGGTCAGACTCTTCCTGCTTATTTTCACCAGCTACGCATCCTTGGGCATCAATTTGTTGTTGGCGTCGCTATATGGAGTGAAGAAGATAAAATAATAGGGGTATTATTTGTCAGCAGTCCTTTGCCACAACAACGGTTAAGTACTGCTCAAGTGTATGCCTTGCAGACACATGCGGCGCTAATTGGTCAAGTTCTTCAATTACAAACAGGATTATTCCTCCCGAAACAAAAACCTTTTATTGAACGCCTTCGCTTGTTGGAGTCAGTGGTGGTGAATGCGAAGGACGCAATCCTGATTACAGAAGCAGAGCCCATTGATCAGCCTGGACCAAGGATCGTTTATTGCAATCCGGCTTTTTTAAGCACGACGGGATACACGTTATCTGAAGTCATCGGGCAGACGCCACGAATTCTACAATGTGATGACACTAACCGTGCAACGCTGGATCTCATCCGAAAAGCGCTTTCAAGCTGGCAACCAATTGAAGTCGAGCTCATCAATACCCGCCGCGATGGCAGCAAATTTTGGGTCGAGCTAAGCATTGTCCCCGTGGCTAACGAGAAAGGCTGGTTCACGCATTGGGTGTCCGTGCAGCGGGATATCAGTGAGCGTAAGAAGTCCGAGTATTTAGCCATACAGGCGCTTACGGATCGAGAAGAAAAGGTTGCCTTGGAAAGTCGTTTAGAGGAGCGAGAGCGCATTGAAGAAGCGTTGTCATATGCCGCTTACCATGATGACTTAACGTCGTTGCATAACCGGGCATACTTAATGGCGCTCTTGTTGGGTGTTTTTAATAATAGTGGTCATGAGCTCACACCCGCTGCCACAGTACTTTTCCTGGATCTTGATAGATTTAAATTTGTAAACGACAGTCTAGGTCATCGGGCGGGAGACATACTTCTCAAAGTAGTCGCACGGCGACTCGAAAACTGTATTAGAGAAGACGATATATTAGCCAGGGTCGGCGGAGATGAGTTTGCTATCCTGCTTATTGGTGAGAATCAATCTTTTTTGGCGAACGAGCTTGCTCAGCGCATTGTCGGTCAATTAAGTTTGCCGGTTGTCATTGACGGGCATGATATTTTTACCTCTTGCAGCATAGGCATCGTGACCGCTGATCTAACACATTCCTCGCCAGAAGATCTGCTTCGAGATGCAGACATTGCAATGTATGTAGCCAAAAAGCAGGGCCGGGGGCGATGGGCTTTGTTCGATGTATCAATGCGTGAAGCGGCTATCGACGCG
>AXCI01004474.1_pt1 | contig 20237 bp, 15 predicted proteins | sample 182571 | NCBI WGS metagenome assembly AXCI01 (sample SAMN02359225, study PRJNA218796) | groundwater metagenome | isolation source: Mt. Simon Sandstone pore water sample D5872 at 1.8km depth, Illinois-Basin... | place: USA: Decatur, Illinois | collected 2009-05 | reverse complement strand
CGTTGCCAAACTGTCCGCCGTGGTAATGGCGAGACTGGCCAGCATAAACACCATCAGCCCGCCGAGCAGCACTGGCTTTCTGCCCACCCGGTCGGAGAGCGGCCCAAAGCACAGCTGACCCAGGGCAAAGCCAAACAAAAACACGCTGATGGAGAGTTCTGTGCGGTGAATACTGGCGCCAATACTCTCGGCGATGATCCCCATGGCGGGTAAGTAGGCGTCGATCGCAAAGGGCGCCAGCGCCGTGTTGGCGGCCACCAGTAGCGCGACACGACGGGGATTGAGGTGCATGAGTCTCCTTACGGCGATAATCAACGCGCGACAATAGATAGGCCGCTAATCATAGCCGATTTTAAAGCAATTGTCGGTCTTAACGACGTCAGACACCGTGCTAACCAAAGAGCTATCGCAGTAGGAGATGGCCAACAATCACCCACTGCGATAGCTCTAAGAAAAACCGGATCAGATAAAATAGAGGGGTCAGTGGTGAGTGGCAGCGTCTTGCGACTCAAGCATGTCCACCAGGGGCTGAAACTGCTCACGGTTATGCTCGTTCATATGCATCAGGATACGGTGAGCTTCAAGGATGCGGTCACGCAGCCCCTCTTCGTCGGCAGGCTCTTCGGGTAGTTCTTCGAGAGCGTCGTTCAGTGTGGTGGCTTGCTGCATAGGCGCCTCCATCAGCGTGAAGAAACGCGCAAACCCCATCACGTCCAGCATTTTTCGAACGTCATCATTATCAACGATGATCGTCGGCGACTGCTCTAAGCGCCCTTTTACGGCCATTGCTACCTTGGCCAGGAAACCCAATGCGGTTGAATCCACATTAGTGGCCTCGCGCAGGTCAATCATTACCGCACGCAACCCCGGTGTCTCGGCGAGACGCTGAGCTTGGCTGTCGAGTGTCGCGCAAAGCGTTAAACGCACATCGCCACACAGTTTTAAAACAAAAACACCAGAATCGAACGCCGCTTTAATGCGTCCCTCTTCAATCAGCATGACCAAATCCGCTCACCATCATGATTGTTAGATCATCGGGTAAAGCATCGCGTTCCTGGTTAGCATCGAACTCTGCATCCCCTTCTGCAAGAAGAGTATTGGTCTCGGCCAACCGGTCGCGCAACTGCTCAAGCGTGACACTCTCGCTTACTAGTTGCTCAAGCTCCCTGAGCCGCGTGTCGAGCGTTTTACCCGGCAAGCATTCCAATACACCGTCTGAGCAGAGCCATAAACGAAAGTCGTTCGGCAACGCACAGCTTAGCGCAGGATACTCCACATCGGGGAAAAGGCCTACCGGCATTCCTTCGCCTTCAAGACGCCTCAACTCCCCTTCTGCAGCTAAAAGCGGCATAGGCAGCTGAGCGCCGAGCGAATAGTGCAGAGTATGCGCCTCATGGTCAATAACCCCGACAAATAAGGTGGCATGTTTGCCAATATCCGTACCCTGTAACTCTCGATTCATTGCCTTAAGCCAATCCGGTGGCAGCTTTTCGGGCTGTTGACCATCCCATTCACTTAGCCAACGGTTGCATAAGTATTTAAGCAGGACGGTCACAAAGGCCGAAGAGGCGCCATGCCCCGACACATCGGCAAAATAGAAAGCGCTATAACGCGCGTTGTAGCGTTGATAATCTAAAAAATCCCCGGACAGATAGAGCGAAGGGGCGAACACATAGTCGTAATACACCCCGTTAATGATTTTAGGCCTAAGCGGCAGTAAACGCCGCTGGATATGACCGCCACTCTGCTGATCCATACGCAGTAGCGCTAGGTGCGTCTCCAGGCTCTCGTTTAACTCCGCTAGACGCTCGTGATCACGCTCACGCTCCAGGGCCAAATCATTTAACTCAATGGCTTTACGGATCATCCTGCGCAGCAGTTCGGCATGGCGCAGCGGGTGGACAATATAGTCCACCAACCCGACGTCGATGGCTTTAATAAGATCAGCATCCTGGCGCGAGTCACTCACTACCAGTGTTGGCAAACGTCGGGTTAGCTGCGACCACTGCTGACGCGGCACCGCACGGGCATGCGCAACAATCAGCGCGGTATCTGCGGGCAAATGCTCAATATTTTCAGCGGCATAGACCCACATACCGTCGCAGGTAATCGCTTCGGCCAGGGCGTCACGCTCCTTGCCTGGCTCATCAATCACCGCGATCAACTGCTTAGAATGCTCCATCATAAGCCTCAATCGGCGATTTCGTCGCCACCAGCATCGCGGTCTTCAAAGTCACTGTCATCAAAGTCGCTATCATCAAAATCGAAGCTATCGCTGGCAAAGGGATCATCGCCTAACTCTCCATCGCTCACCTCGAACTGACGGCTCTGCAAATACGCATCACGAATAAAGCGGTAGCGATCACCGCGAATCAACGCTTCCTGGTCGAGCAAGCCTGCGCGGGTGTCGATCAGGTTAAGCGCTGTCAGGCTGATACGAACGGTATCATCCTCTACATAGGTAACCGGATACGCAGCCATGTCAGCAGGTAAGCCCGTGGTATCACGCAGCGTGCTGGGACCAAGAAAGGCAGTACCAAATAGCGTGAGTCTTCCCACCCCCAAACGGCCAGGGTTTGCCCAAAATCTTCTTTATCCGCCGTAATTTCCATCAGCGTTGCGTAATCCAACAAGCCGCCAATACCCACGGTGGAGTTGATCAAAAAGCGCGACGTCGCGAGCCCGGCATTCGCGGGCTTACCCTGAAGCACGCTATTAAGCGCGGTACGTACTTCGCCTAAATTGGAGAAAAAGTTATCAACCCCCGTTTCCACCGGATCGGGCGTTATCGTGCGATAGCCTCTAGCCACCGGCTTAAGCGCGTAGCGATCCAGCACATCGTTGAAGACGAACACTTTGCGGTTAAACCCTTCCCATGGATCATCTGGGTTGGTGTTGTCTGCGGTTTGCGTGCTGGCACAACCCCCGCTTGCCAATAGCACCACCAGCAGTAGCGGCAACCCTTTTGAGCGCCACGTGAGCGTCGACTTATCGTTACTTAACCACTGCCCCATGAGATTTTCCTTTTTCCAATTTTGCAGCATGTTAACAGGCAACTACACCCGCCGGATGACGACACAGCCTGCGCTGTAACCCGCTCCAAACGAACAAATGACGCCTACCTCGCCCTGATTGAACTGCTCACGATGAAGATGAAAAGCGATAATAGACCCCGCTGAGCTAGTGTTGGCATAGCGGTCTAAAATGATCGGCGCCTGGGTTTCACTTGGTTCATACCCCAACACCTTACGCGCAATCAAATCGTTCATGTGCCGGTTAGCCTGGTGCAGCCACATGCGTTTCAGGTCGCTTCCACTCAACTCAAGGGTTGCCAGATGATCGGTGATCAATTTGGCCACCATAGGGCAAACTTCTTTAAATACCCGCCGGCCTTCCTGTACGAAAAGCTTATCCAACGCCAGCGGATCACTGTCGGTTACGCGGTTTAAAAAGCCTGCATTGTTGCGAATCGCATTAGAAAATTTCGTCACCAAGCGTGTGCCGAGTATTTCAAACTGCTCATCCGCGACGGCAACGGCACTATTTTCGAGAACCATGGCGGTACAAGCATCGCCGAAAATAAAGTGGCTGTCACGGTCTCGGAAATTCAGATGCGCAGAGCAAATTTCAGGGTTGACCACCAGAGCACGTTTTACGCTGCCTGAGGCAATCGCATTGGCCGCCGTTTCCAAAGCAAAGGTGGCAGAACTGCAGGCCACGTTCATATCGAACCCATAGCCTGCCGTCCCCAGTGCCTGCTGTACTTCAACGGCCACGGCTGGATAGGCGCGCTCAAGGTTCGAGCAGGCCACGATCACCAGCTCGATATCGGCGGCATCCACTTGAGCAGCGGCCAATGCCTGAGTGGCGGCCTCTGTTGCCATCTCGCACTGAATGGATGGCTCGTCGTTGCCCCGCTGTGGCAGTTTAGGCCGCATACGCTGGGGATCAAGGATACCTGACGCATCGAGTACATAGCGGCTCTGTATTCCAGAGGCTTTTTCAATAAACTCACTGCTAGAGTGCGCCAACGGCTCACGCTCTCCTTGTGCAATCGCCTCAGCGTGCTGCGCATTTTCACCATCTACCCAAGCATTAAATGCCGCCACCAGGGCCGCATTATCAATGGCGTGTTCCGGCGTATAGAGCCCTGTACCGGTAATCACCACATTTACCATGCCAATCTCCTTTAAACGGTTCGCCACCCTCGCGGGCCAATAAATTGGCTAGCGCGTCATCTGCGGCAACCCTATAACGTAACTGTGTGCGTAAAATAGCGGTTTTTCCAGCAACTTTTTTCAACCCCTAGCTAAACGCTAGTGATCTCTTGCCAGCGCTTTTCAAGCCGCTTCACCGAAACAGGCATATGGGTCCCCAAGCTGCTGTGCAAATAGCGATACCCTGAGCTCTTGCAACCACCAGCCAAAGGCCACGAGCGCTGGGTCTTCAACTCGCCCTCGTCGCTCACTTTCGCGGCGTACGTCAAAACGGGATTCGAGTGCCTGGATGTCCTGCATCACCATCTGATCCCGCCCCCGTTCACGAGCGGCTTTTTCAAGCCGAATAAGTGCCGCCTCGGTGTAGCGTGGGTATTCATCAAGCCACTCACCGGCATCGCGTATAAAACCTGGGTAAACCAAGCGCTGCATCTGTGCGCTAACATCGCTATATACCAACGCCAGCGCAAAATTGAGCTTACCTTTGAGCACTTTGCTGACCGCCAGATGCCCTTTTAGCGCGGTCTCAACACGTACCAGTAGTGCTTTCGTTTCGTCTACAAGCTGACCCTGAGTCGCCTTTAATCGCTGGCTAAACTCCCCGTCCGAGCGTGGCAGGGGGTGTTGAGCAACCACCTGGGTAAACACCGCTAATAGCAGATCCTCAATCAGGGCTTGCTTACTGCCGACTTTCGCAAACAGCAGAGCGCACGTCTCAACTCCCGGGAGTTGCTTAATCGCCTTCACTTGCTCAGGCAGCTTGGCAATCGCCAGCCGGGCAATACCCTCCTGATGCGCGGCATCAGCTTTTGCCGGGTGATCAAACAGTGCAACTTTGAACTCGCTGGCGTCGGCGCCTCTGGTTTCAGCAACCAGTGCCGGGTATGCCTCTACACGAATGCCTGCCTGTGTAGTGACCCGGGAAGCAGGCAGCGGCGTATTGGGCAGCCCGGCAACGGCAGGCTCAGCATTCACCTGTTCAGCCAACGCCTGGACACCAGCGCTGGCGGCTGCTTCAAAGCGCTGCTCCAAAGCACGCAGATCACGCCCCTGCCCTATGGTTTTCGCCCGCATGATCCACCACGCGAATATTCATGATCAAATGCGGCTCAAGCAAATCCAGGCGCCAGTCGTCCGGGTGCACCCGTGTTGATGTCCGGCGACGAATAAACTCCCCTAACGCCTCGGTTAACGGGCGCTGATCAGCCACCAGGGTTTCCAGCGCTGCATCCACCCAATCAGGGATCGGCACGACCTGGCGGCGAATGCTTTTCGGCAGCGACTTCAGCAGCGCAATACACTTTTCGCGCAATAGCCCCGGCACCAGCCACTCCAAGGCATGTACCGGCACTTGCGGCAGCATGGCTGCGGGAATGGTCAGGGTAACGCCATCATCTTCGGCTTCGGGATCAAAGTGGTAACTTACCGGGTACGCAACGCCCGCCAGAATTAAATGATCGGGGTACTGCGCCTGGGTAATATCGTCCGCGTCGCGTGCTTTAAGCGAATCGATATCGAAATGCAGCCGCTGCGGGTCTTGCTGCTCGGCCTGCTTGCGCCAGTGCTCAAAGCCCTTGCCATTGACAATCTCAGAGGGGATCCGCTGATCGTAGAAGTCATAAAGCGTGTCCTCATCGACCAGAATATCCCGCCGCCGCGCGCGATCTTCCAGGGCTTCGACCTCGTCAATCAGGGCGCGATTATGGGCAAAGAAGGCGCCTTTGGTGAGAAACTCCCCTTCCACCAGCGCACGACGGATAAACAGCTCTCGCGACTCTTGAGGAGCGATCGGCCCGTAGTGCACACGGCGCCGTGCCACAATCGGCAGGCCAAACAGCGTCACTTGCTCAAAGGCCACTACCTGGGCACGCTTCATCTCCCAGTGCGGCTCGCTGTAGCTGCGCTTAACCAAGTGCTGCGCCTGGGGCTCGATCCACTGCGGCTCGATTTTGGCCACAGTGCGAGCGAACAGCTTGGAAGTCTCCACCATCTCGAACGCCATGATCCACTTGGGCGATTTTTTGGCCAGCCCTGAGCCGGGGTGGATCATAAACTTACGATTGCGGGCGCCGAGGTATTCACGGTTCTCCACCAGCGTACCCACATTGGATAGCAGCCCTGAGAGCAGTGCCTGGTGAACTTTACCCGAGGTTTTACGCCGTGCCTGCTTAGCCTGCTCTTCGCTCGCTTCTTCATCACGGGCTGGCGGCGCAGGCACGTCGATATCCATATCGCGCAGCAGTTGACGGAGCTGGCGGAAGGTATCGTGCCACTCGCGCATGCGCAGGTAGTTGATGTAGTGATCGCGGCACCAGCGGCGCAGTTGATTACCTGACAGCGCTTCGCGGGCGTTCTCAATGCCGTGCCAGAGGTTCAGCAGGGCGACAAAATCCGAATCAGGATCGTGCCAGCGCTGATGGGCTTGATCAGCCGCTTGACGTTTGTCTGCGGGCCGGTCGCGGGGGTCTTGGATGGCCAGCGCCGAGACCACGATCAGCACATCGCGCAGGCTGCCGAATTCCGCGCCCGCCAACACCATACGCGCCAGGCGCGGGTCAATCGGCAAGCGTGCCAGCTTACGCCCAAGCGGAGAAAGGCGCTGCTGTTCATCCACCGCGCCCAGCTCGAACAGCAGTCGAAACCCATCCTTAACAAAGCGGCTATCCGGCGGATCGACAAAGGGAAAGGCCTCAATATCGCCGAGCTTGAGCCCCAGCATCGAGAGAATAACCGAGGCTAAATTGGTGCGCTGAATTTCGGGGTCGGTAAAACCGGGCCGGGATAAAAAATCCTCTTCACTGTAGAGGCGGATACAGACGCCTTCGGCGATTCGGCCACAGCGCCCCTTGCGCTGATTGGCACTTGCCTGGCTAACCGCTTCCACCGGTAGACGCTGAATTTTGGAGCGGTAACTATAGCGACTGATGCGTACCAGGCCGGGGTCGATCACGTAGCGAATCCCCGGCACTGTTAGCGAGGTTTCCGCGACATTGGTGGCAAGCACGATACGCCGACCCCGATGAGGCGCAAAGACGCGATTCTGCTCTTCATTAGACAGCCGGGCGTAAAGCGGCAGTATCTCAGTACCCTTTAAATCAGCACGGCGCAAAATATCGGCGGTTTCACGAATTTCACGCTCGCCGGGTAAAAACACCAGCACATCTCGGGGGCCATGCAGCCAGCCTTTCTCCCGCTCGATCGCCTCAATCTCTTCCACGGCATGCAATATACCCTCTTGCAGCGTGCGGTCTTCCTCATCCTCGTCGTCACGTATTAGCGGACGATGGTGTACTTCAACAGGATAAGTACGCCCGGTGACTTCGACGACCGGGGCGGGCGTTGTCGCAGTGCCAAAGTGCTTGGCAAAGCGTTCTACGTCAATCGTCGCCGAGGTAATGATGATTTTCAGATCGGGCCGCTTAGGTAACAAACGCTTTAAATAGCCGAGCAGAAAATCGATATTCAGACTGCGCTCATGGGCTTCATCGATAATGATGGTGTCATAGCGCAGCAGCAGCGGATCATGCTGTGTCTCGGCCAGCAGAATCCCGTCGGTCATCAATTTGACCAGTGTGCTCGGACTGCTCTGATCAGTGAAACGCACCTGATAACCCACTTGCTCGCCCAGAGAGACCTGCAGCTCTTCTGCCAATCGTCCGGCAACGCTGCGAGCCGCCAGGCGACGCGGCTGGGTGTGGCCAATCAATCCACGGCGACCTCGCCCCAGCTCCAAACACATTTTAGGCAACTGGGTGGTTTTGCCGGAGCCGGTCTCCCCCGCCACCACCACGACCTGATGGTCGCGGATGGCGTTAACAATATCTTCCCGCCGTTCGACCACCGGCAATTCTGGCGGGTAGTTGAGGGCGACCTTTTGGCTTTCGCGCTGGCCAAGCTGCTGCTGGGCGCGGCTAAGCTCACGCTCCACTTCATCCAAACCACGGCTAATCGGTTTGTTATCGCGCAGGCGACGGTTTAAGCCGGCCAGCCGCCGCTCCAGCCGCTCGGCATCGCGCAGCATCACATCGCCCGCGGCCTGATTCAGCGACGCAAGACGTTGGCTATCGGTGGGGGCTGGGGATGTGTCGGTGGTCACGATTGAGTCGGCTTCCATTCGCTTGGGCATTTAACAAGAGATATTAATAAGAGTTATAAAAAATCGACCCGCTCAGTTGAGCGGGTCGTCTAGTGTAACGCTTTCAGCTCCGCGACGCCTAACCACAACGCCGGGTGGTCATTTAACGCTCAGTTTTTCGCAGGTTCCTCATCACGCAACTGGCGGCGGAGCACTTTGCCTACATTGGTTTTGGGCAACTCATCACGAAACTCGATGATTTTGGGCACCTTGTAGCCGGTAAGCTCTTTTTTGCACCAGTCGCGCAGCGTTTTTTCATCAAGCTGGCTGTTTTTACTCACTACGAACAGCTTAATCACCTCGCCAGCATTTTCATCGGGCACACCGACCGCTGCGGCTTCCAGTACATCGGGATGGGAGGCTGCCACATCCTCCACCTCATTGGGGTAGACGTTAAAGCCGGAGACCAGGATCATGTCTTTTTTGCGGTCAACGATGCGGATATAGTCATCCTCCTGAAGGATGGCGATATCACCGGTGTGGAACCAGCCATTCTCATCGATTGATACGCGGGTCTCCTCTTCCCGCTGCCAGTAACCCTTCATCACTTGAGGCCCTTGAACGCAGAGTTCGCCAGGCTCTCCCATGGCCACATCGTTACCATCCGCATCGACGACTTTGACTGCGGTGCCTGCAACGGGCTTTCCAATGGTGCCCAGTTGAATCGCGTCGGTGGGGTTAAAGCTGACGATAGGTGATGTTTCCGTAAGCCCGTAGCCTTCGGCAATCGGGCAACCGGTGGTTTGTTCCCAACGCTGCGCGGCCGCTTTAGTCAGCGCCATGCCGCCTGAGATGGTCAGTTTCAGCTTAGAAAAATCCAGCTGCTTAAAGTCATCACGGTTACAAAGTGCATTAAACAGCGTATTGAGGCCAATAAACGAAGTGAAAGGTACCCCTTTGAGCTCTTTGACAAAACCATCCAAATCGCGAGGATTGGTGATCAATAAGGAGTGGTTGCCCGTTTCCATTAAAAATAAGCAGTTAACGGTAAACGTGTAGATGTGGTAGACCGGCAGCGGTGCAATCACCAGCTCTTCACCATCGTTTAAGTGAGACCCAATGGCTTGGCGGGCCTGCAGCATATTGGCGATCAAGTTACGGTGCGTAAGCATCGCCCCTTTTGGCATGCCCGTCGTGCCGCCAGTGTATTGAAGCGCGGCTAAATCGTCGTGATTTCTCTTGACCTCGGTATGGGTTAGCGAGGCACCTTTTTTCAGCGCATCGCGAAAGCCAATCGCCGTGGGGAGCGAATAGGCGGGCACCATTTTTTTAACGTGCTTGACCACCGCATTAATCAACCAGCGCTTGGGCACATCGTGCAGGTCAGCCAACTGGGTGATTAGCACGTGCTTGATATCGGTTTTATCAAGCACTCTCTCTAGCTTATCGGCCATGTTAGCCAGTATGACAATAGCTTTAGCGTTGGAGTCCTTAAACTGGTTGGCCATCTCCCGCTCGGTGTAGAGCGGGTTGGTATTCACCACCACCAGCCCTGCCCGAAGCGCACCAAAGACGGCTACCGGAAATTGCAGGACGTTAGGTAGCTGAATAGCAATCCGGTCCCCAGGTACGAGGTCGGTTTCATGCTGCAGCCAAGCGGCAAAGTCTGCTGAAAGGCGGTCAAGGTCGGCAAAGGAGAGCGTTTTCCCCATACAGGAAAATGCCGGCTTATCCTTAAAACGGTTTACTGCGGTATGAAAAACATCCGTGACTGAATCATATTGATCCAACCCTTCAAGCGCTGGGCCACGTAAAACGGCGGCGTTGGCGTGTTCGCTCATGGGCAATCTCCGCTATCCATGTCGGCTTGTTCACCGACCTTGTTGTTGTCGCCAGGCTTTTTCTAAAAAAAGCTGCGTTCGCTGATTATCAAACAAGCCTTTGCTGTAGAAGCCAACAATATACGACCCAACAGGGGCTGTAAAACGATCGATTGAAACTTACGTTTCAACTTTAGGACTACTGTCAGGTAGGTAAAAACAAGTTTCCTACCATTAACTTAAGTCACTCAGCCTATTCTGGACAGTATTTATGCTCCACCATTTATGGACAGTATCGCGCCTGGATTTCTCCATCCCGCCAAACCAGCAGTTCTCCTGGGATCATGCGCTGCCAGGCCTCATTATGGGTAAGAGGTTCAGTGGCAATCACCGAAACGATATCGTCGGGAGTCGTATGTTCGGCAAAATTCACTGTCATGTCAGCGTCGGAGAGCTCCGCATCACCAAAAGGCGCGCAGCGAGTGATGTGGGCCAGCTTCGTCGCGCAAAACGTATATAAATAGCCTCCGTCTGAGAGCAGCATATTGAAGACGCCCAATGCTCTGAGTTGCTCACACAGTTGATGCAACCGCGCCCACAAAACCTCAGGCTCCTGGGGCGGGGTGGGAAACGCGCGGCGTAGCTCACCCATTAGCCAGCAGTAGGCGTGCTCGCTATCAGTGCTCCCCACGGGGATGTAGTTGCCCAAGGCCAGGCTCTCCCAGTCGCTTAACTGACCATTATGGGCATAGCACCATGGGCGCCCCCACATTTCACGGGTAAAAGGGTGGGTGTTAGCAAGCTTCACGCCCCCCACATTTGCTTGGCGAATATGACTGATCACCACGTTGGACTTAATGGGGTAGTCGCATATAAGCCGTGCAATGGGTGAATCAACCGAGGGGTGGGGATCGCGAAAATCCCGGTAGCCACCCTCTTCATAAAACGCGATCCCCCAACCATCGCGGTGGGGGCCCGTGCCGCCACCGCGATGCAGAAAGCCCGAGAAGCTAAAACAGATATCGGTAGGCACATTAGCGCTCATGCCAAGCAGTTCACACATACGCGTCACACATGCTCAAACATCGAACGGTTGAACAAAGCGGCCATTAACCAATCACCGGTTCACGGCGCCGTGTCGCCGGCTGCTCATCATCAAGCGTCTCCTCTTGCGTCACATACTCTTCAGTGCTTGGACGACGCCACCACCAAAGGGCGACACCGATAAGCGCGCCAAGTGCCATACCCAGCACCAGCCACATCAGCCCGCCGCGCAGCGCGGAACCATTGTTTTCCAAAAAGCCAACCGCCGCCACCATCGCCGCCGGTGCCCAACCGGTATAGAATTCACCCTCTTCTATTAGCGGCAGCCGAAAAGTAGCGGGTACCCATATTGCCCCAGCGACAGCCCAAGTCAGTACTAAGCGTGGCAAACGCGGTAAAAAAGTGAGCGCAAAATAGATGGCGCCAATCACTAACAGCGACAGCCCGTAATAGCTTAACCACAGCATTGATGTTGAATTTGCAAACAGCATAATACCCCTCATGCGGGTGAACTCACCCGACGTTGATTTCCCGTTATGGTACCTATCAATTTATGAAAGCACAGCTAGGCATACATTCAAGCTTACCCGCTGCGCGCTATTATCGCGCTAATGACCCGCAATGGCACTGGTTAGAAGAGCGCGACGACACCTCCGTTAGCGATTTCCTGGAAGCCGCCAACCAACAACAAGCCGATTGGTTTGCCCCGCTAGCCCCGCTTGAGGAAGCGTTATATCAGAGTCATCTAGCGCGTCGCGAATTGGCCATCACTAGCCTTAAGACACCCCTTGACCACTTTACGTTCTGGAGCGAGACCGGCGCCAACGATGACTACCCCCACTGGTGGCGTTACCCAAACCAGCAGCCCGAACAAAGTGAGTGCTTCTTTGACGTTAGTGCCCGCGCAGGCGAACACGACTTCTTTGATATGGGCGACATGGCGCTTTCACCCGACGAGCAGTGGCTCGCTTGGACAGAAGATACCCAAGGGGATGAGCGTTTCACACTGTGGCTAAAAGCATTGCCCAACGGTGAGCCCACCCAACTGTTCAGCGATATTGGCGCGGGCCTATGTTGGGCAGAGGATCAAACGACCACTTCAGCCACGCTGCTATTTACCCGCTTTGATGACACCCAGCGCCCCGACAGCGTATGGCGTATAGTGCTTAGCCTGGATAACCCCAGTGCCTCAACGGTGCCCGAACTGGTGCTGCGTGAAGAGAACCCGGAGTTCTGGATAGGCATTGGCAAAACACGTTCACGGTCGTGGCTACTGCTCGAGAGCGGCTCAAAAGACACCAGTGAAATTCATTTGTTGCCAGCCCATACGCCGGCCGAGACGCCGCTCTGTATCCAGCCTCGTCAAGCTGGCGTGGAGTATAGTATCGACCATCGCCCGGGGAGTTTTTATCGATTACACAATCAATCAGGTGCTCATTTTCAGCTTGATTTTCTGCCGGAAAGCCAGCTTGGCAAGCCTCAATTAGATTGGCAAACCTTAATCGCTCACCGGCAAGAGGCGACCCTTGAAGGCGTTGATGCGTTTTCCTGGGGACTAATGTTGGGCGAACGCGACCATGCCCAGGCACAGGTACGTTTAAGACGATTAGTATTTGACGCTCAGCATGTCTGCACAGGCGATGAGTACCTGGCACTCCCCGAACAGCCATGTTCACAGCTCCTGGAAGATGCCCCCCACTTTGATAGCCAAGTAATGCGCTTACGTGAGGAGTCATTTACCCAGCCGCCCAGTTGGTTTGCTCTTGACCTCGCCAGCGGTGAACGTACGCTGCTCAAGCGCACGCCCGTTTACGGCAGCCTCCAGCCTGACGCGTTAATCAGTAAGCGCCTATGGGCCACCAGCCACGACGGCGAGCAGGTGCCGGTATCGGTGGTCATGCGCGCCGATCTAGCGAATCAACCTTTACCCACGCTGCTATACGGTTACGGCGCTTACGGTGAAGCGCTGGATCCTTGGTTCTCTATCGCCCGATTAGAGCTACTTGAACGCGGTGCGGCATTTGCCGTCGCCCACGTTCGAGGCGGCGGAGAGCGTGGGGAGCCCTGGTACCTGAAGGGCAAGATGGCCCATAAGGAAAATAGCTTCCATGATTTCCTGGCAGCGCGAGAAGCCCTCGTAGAGCAAGGCGTTAGCGATCATCAGCGTATAGTGGCCTATGGCGCGAGCGCCGGCGGACTACTCGTGGGTACCTGTGTTAATCGTGCACCGGACGCTTTTTGTGCTGCCCTGCTTGATGTGCCCTTCTTGGACGTACTGCGCACCATGCAAAACCCCGAACTTCCTCTGACGACCGCGGAGTACAGCGAGTGGGGCAACCCTGAGAATCCAGAGGTGGCCGAGCGGATAGGCGCCTACTCCCCCATCGACAATATCAAGGCACAGGCTTATCCCGCCCTGTGGATTGAAGGCAGCTGGTTTGATACTCGGGTAAGTTACTGGGAGCCGGCCAAATTCTATGCGCATGTAGCACGGCAGCAGCAAGGCCCAGCGCCGATTCTCATGCGTACCGATATGAGCAGCGGGCACGGCGGTGCCTCAGGGCGGTTCAAAGCCTGGCGCGATACTGCGCGGCAGGATGCCTTTATACTTTGGGCGCTAGGTCTTGATGCTCAACCCTCTCCAGTTCAAGCATAAATAGCCTGAAGGCTTGCTGTGCCCCCGCCAGCACAGCAGGCCAGGTAGCGGGCGGACAGTGGCGCTCAGCAAAATGCCAAAAGTCACTCCACTGGGCTTGCTGTAAGGGGGCCGCCGTAAAAAAACGCAGTGGCACCTGGCTTCCCATCGCTTTCTTAACCTGGCGTGCAAGCATGGCGCCCCCCAAACGTGAGCCCTCAAGCACGTAGAGCATGCCGACAAGACTCGGTATGCTCTCAGGTAGCGCAGCGCCATTGGCCGTTCGCACCTGCCGACCCAGTTGTTCAATATCCGCTCTCAGCAGCGCTGCGCGTTGGGTAAGGGGGTAATGCGCACCGTGAGCCATTAAGCCCTTGCTCAGCATCTCTTCCAAGCTGACAATCGGTGCATAAAGGGCGTTAGCGCAGTGGTGTAGTCTGGCAAGGTTAAATCCCGCTTTAGCAGCGGTTTTAAAACAGGGTGCTGATCCACCTGAGCGTGATCTGAACGTGTTTCTCGCTTCAACCATTCACCTAGGGTTAGATTACTCATCTGCCCTTCCAGTTAATGACTTTGCCTGTTGAAGTAAGGTGCGTAGCTTCAACAGATAGATACGTGTACTCGAACTCCACGGCCTGCTGTGACCCACACGCTGCTCCACCCAGGCTTCAAATGAGCGCCTGGGGGCGATCCCATCGCGATAGTCAACCGGTTTATCAGGATTGCCGCCCCAGGTGACCTCATAGAGGTGTTCCAGTCGGCAAAGGTAGAGGTTAACGCTGTGATACCGATCAAGGGGTAAATCACTGACCACGGCAACACCGGCAATCTCACTCAACGGCATATCACTGCCATCGCGCTGTAGGTTATCGCTTATCCAAACGCGGGACGTCTCACTTTTGGCGGCCTCGGCGACGACGCTGACAGCGCTCGTCGATAGCACCTCCCCTCTTTGATAGTAATCGCCTCCTACCTGCAAAATAACGCCATCAACACTAAACGTCTCCATTAGCCAGCGGCTTAATTCGGGCCAAGCGCTCTCTAACTCACCGTGGCGCATCAGCACCGCCTTGGCATGGTCAAACTGGCGCTGTAACCCATCCAGCACCTGTAAACGCCGGCGTGCTTTATAGTCGCGCAGACGCAGATTAAAGGCTTCTGAAAGCGCACTCATCGCCTGCAACTGGCTAACCGTTAACTGTTTTGGTAGCGCACTATGGCAAGAGATAAGCGCATCAAGCTCACCTGCCTGGATGATGGGCAGCGAAATCGCCGCTCCAACGCCCATATTGGCCATATACGTTTGATGGATAGGCGATACGCTGCGTAGATCACTCCAGGTAAGGTTGGGCACCGATGCCTCGGTCCGTCCCACGATGGCCACAGGTTGAGCGCTGGCATGGGGAATGGAGCGCCATGGATTTTGCAAATAGAGCTGACGCGCCACTTGTGGAATATCGCTGGCAGGAAAGCGCAGCCCTAAGTAACTGCCCTTGACTTCCGGTTTGCGCGCTTCCGCGGTTACTTCACCGTCGCCTTCCGGCATGAAGCGGTAATAGTGCACTCTATCGAAGCCGCTTAACGCCAACAATGCCTCTAATAGGCGTTGGCACTGTAAGTCCAACGCTTGGCGATCGGCAGGCACAGGGTGAGCCCCGTCCCCCATGGGCATAGGTTCCGCATAAGCATCCACCGGGTAAAGCTCAAAGATCAGCTGCTCGCCGTTATGGCTAATGATCACATCAAACTCTTGCTGGCCACTATTGCCCTGACCGATATAGCGCGCCCCCTGCTGAAGGGGTGGGGCGTTAGTGTAAACCTCCTTAAGAAACGCGGGCAGCGGTTGATCCAGCAGTTGCTCTGAGCGTAAATCCAACGCGAGCAGACTCGTAAAATTAGCCGACACATGTCTGACTAACCCTTGAAGGCTACTGACCAGCAGCGCCCCGTGGGGCTGGATAGCGCCAGAAAGATGCAACTGCTCTTGCTCACACAGCTCAATAAATCCATCCTGCATCGTCACGTTAGGAATCCCTTTCCTGTTCTTCGTTGCTTGTAGGCAAAGCATAGGCCGCGACTATCACGGTAAACTCAGCCAGTGGTAGAGGCCTTGATAACAGATACCCTTGGACGTAATCGCAGCCATTAGCGGTTAACCATTTTAACTGGGCATGTGTCTCCACCCCTTCGCCCACCGTGCGAATATTGAGCGCTTTGGCCATGCCTAAAATGGCTAACGCAATGGCTTGGTCACTTTCATCGGCGCCGCCCAAGCCGTCAACAAAGCTTTTATCTATTTTTAACTCCGCCAGCGGTAGTCGTTTTAAATAGGCAAGTGAGGAGTAGCCGGTGCCAAAATCATCTACCGCCAGCTTAATGCCTGCTTCACGCAGTTTTTCAATATTGCCTAATGCCGCGCTGGAGCGGTCTACCAGCGTACTTTCGGTGATTTCCACCTGAATAAGCTCGTGAGGTACGCGGTACTGCTTTAAACACGTAAACAGATGGGAGATAAACCGCTCTTCCTGAAAACTCCGCGCGGAGACATTCAGGGCGACTGGCGGTGGGGTCATACCGCTGGCAAGCCATTGCGCCAACTGATTAACCAATAGCAGCGCAACATGCCGATCCAACTCTAAGATAAGACCCGTTGCTTCAGCAACAGGGATAAAATCGGCTGGACTAACAGTGCCTAGCAGCGGGTCGTTCCAGCGCAGTAGCGCCTCCGCCCCGACTAGCTGGTTGGGAGATGCACTGGTAAATTTAGGCTGATAGACCAAGTGCAGCCGATGTTGCTCCATACCTCACGTAGTGCGTGCTCAATGGCGACATCACGCATCAAACGCTCCTGCAACTCAGGCTTGAACAGCTCAAAACGGTCACGGCCGTTCTCTTTGGCACGGTACATCGCCGTATCCGCCGCTTTGGTTAGGCCTGCCACATCCTTACCATCATCGGGGCAGAAAGCGAGGCCAACGCTTGACGTCACAAACAGCGAGTGGCGCCGCACTTCAAAGGGTTTGGAAAGCGACTCGACAATGCGCTTGGCCACCTGCTCGGCACCTTCAATCGTGGTTTCCGTGACGATGATGGTAAATTCATCGCCCCCCAGCCGGGCCACGGTGTCCATATCCCTCACCAGCTCACGCAACCTGCCAGCCACTTGAATCAGCAGCTCATCCCCCACGTCATGACCCAAGGTGTCGTTAATGCTTTTAAAGTTATCCAGGTCTAGAAACATCAGCGCACTGATCTGGTTACTGCGCCGAGAGTGGGCAATCGCCACATGAAGACGGTCTTGAAACAACGTACGATTGGGCAGCCCTGTCAACGCATCGTGTGTCGCCAGATACTCGGCGTGCTGCTGGGACTCTTTAATGTGAGTGATATCCGAAAATACCGCGACGTAGATCATCGCTTCATGGCTATCCGGCTCGATACTGTTGAGCGTCAACCACTGTGAAAACAGCGTGCCATCCTGCTTACGGTTCCACACCTCTCCTTGCCAAAAGCCATTATGCTGCAGCAGCTCCCATAAAACGTGAGAGCTGGACGAAGGCTCAGCCTCGGTTGCATTCTCTTGTTCGCTGTATAGAAGCGGAAACGCTGGTGTATTCAGCACCTGTTGGGGGGGAGTAGCCGGTAATACGTGAGAAGGCAGCATTCACTGACTGCACATTACCCAAGGCATTCATCACAACGATGGCCTCTCCCGCCTGCTCGTATACTTTGGCGGCCACCTGCATTTCACGCTCGGCCTGCTTGCGTGAGGTAATATCTTCCGCTTCGGTCAGGATCAGGTGCGGGTGTCCTTGCTCATCGCGTAATACCTGATGCACTGACGAGAAAATACGCACTCCACCTTCTGGCGCCGTCAGCACGTGCTCCGCTTTTACCATGCGCTGATAGCGCAGTGCCTCAAGATCACATGTCCATAAGGAGCTGGCATAGGGCTCTGGGAACAGTTCAAAGGGGGTATGACCGACAAGCTCAGCCTGGGAAAAGCCAAACGTATTTAAAAATTGGGGATTGGCAAACGTGTAGTGGCCATTGAGATCCTTGAGCGCCATCATCACCGTGCTATTTTCCATGAGGGCATGCAACTGCGCCTGAGATTGGCGCAGCTTGGCCTGCACATGGCTAAGGTCGGTAATGTCCATCAGCGTCACAATCAGCAGCTCTACCGCCCCATCGCGGCTAACCCCAGGGGTGAGTACCCGCTGTAGCAAGCGCCCATCAACGTCAACGACATCCTCCTCCGGCATGCCACTGGCCATAACGGCGGCAAGCTGCGCTTCCAGATTATTGAGCGCGGAAGGTAGCTTAAGTCCTGCCACATGCCGCTGGAGGGCCGTGGGTCGGAAATTAAAATAGCGCGCCGCGGATGCATTGTAGCGTTTAAGGCAGTGGTCGGTATCAAACACCAACAGGGGGAAATCAAGCGCATCATAGAGGTAGATATACTCATCATTCAGCGTCGACAGCTCACCGGTTTTTACATTGAGCGCTTCATTGAGGCTTATCAGCTCTTCGTTGGTGGCTTGAAGCTCTTCATTGGCGGCCTCCATCTCTTCATTCGAGGCCTGCAGCTCCTCATTGGACGCCTGGGCCTCCTCATTCAGTGACTGCATCTCCTCGTTGGCCGTGGCCAGCTCTTCAATCAGCGCCTGGAGATGTTCTCGGGTAGCCACCAGCTCGTCTTCCAAGCTACTGCTCTTCTCCAGCGACAATGGCTTCATCAGCCGTTCTAGAGCAACATCGCTCCCCGGAGCAGCGTCATTAACGGGATCCGGCACCAGCATCACCACAAGACGGCGGTTGTCATCGCTCGCTGAGAGCGACCGCACACTAAGACGCCACCAGCGCTCCTCAAAACGCCGACGGCGGCCTAACTGGGGCGTACGCATTTTCTGAAACTGATGTAACATCGCCATCAGTTCAGCGCGAAAGACGGGACTAATCACCTCACTGATTCCCACTTGTGCGCGCCCCGCGGGAAAATGCAGGAATTTAGCGACGTCACCCGCCGTATGCAAAATGCCCCCTTGGCTATCGCAAAGGGCGACGGTGGCGTCCAGATGGGAAACCAGTGCCTGTAACAGCTGCTCAGAGTCGCGATCATGTCGGCGTAGAGGCTGGCTCTCCCCGGCTGAATGGGGGGCACGCACGGTGACGTCACGATGTTCACCCAGCTTACGGAATAGACGCTCCCGTCGATCAAGGGGCGTAAACAAACGTTCGGTTTGGGCGATACTTTCAGAGCGGCCCAGAAACAGCACGCCTCTCGCTCTTAAGCCAAAATGGAAGCGCTGAAGCACCTTTGCCTGTAAATCATTGTTGAAATAAATCAATACATTCCGGCAGGAAATCAGATTCAGGCGCAGAAATGGCGGATCACTGACCAAATTATGCTTGGCAAACACCACCATATCGCGCAACTCTTTGTTGACGTCAAAAGTGTGCTTGTCAGCGGTGAAGTAACGCTCGATCCACTCGGTCGGCAGCGCCTCAAGGGCCGCCGCTATGTAACGCCCTCGCCGAGCGACGTCCAAAGCATCTTCATCAATATCGGTTGCAAAAATCTGCACTACCCGGCTGAACGCCCCCTGACGCCGCTTGGCTTCGGCAATCATGAGCGCAATGGAGTAGGCCTCTTCACCCGTCGCGCAGCCGGCCACCCATACCCTAACGGGCTCACCGCCGGCCTCTTGCATGAGGCTATTAACCGCGCTATCCAACGCATCAAACGCGGTTTTGTCGCGTACAAACGCCGTTACCGAAATCAAAATATCGCGTCCTAATTGCTCTAACTCCCCATGATTTGACTCGACTAATGCTAAATACTGCTGCATATCCGCCACATTAGTCGCAATCATACGTCTCCTTATGCGTCGGCTTAAGGTGCCTTTTTTATAGCCGGAAAAATCTAGCTGCCGGTGCTGTTTTAATAACGCTAATAGGCGCTCTGGCACGTAAGCCTGGTTACCTTCACGGCTTGAGCGCTCAAGCCGTGAAAGATCAGCTAAACGCGACGCCATCGCATCGGCGTCCAAGACATAGTCAATGACGCCCGCATCCAGCGCCGATTGCGGCATTCCGTTGTATTTAGCACTGGCTGGCGTTTGCACCATTGTAATACCCCCGGCCGCCATAATGGCGCGCAGGCCAGCGGTACCATCAGAGCCGGTTCCTGATAGCACGATCCCCACCGCCGCCTCATGAGCATCCGCAGCAAGTGAGATAAAAAACTCGTTAATCGATGGTTTTGGTCCTACGTGGGGCTCTATGGGGGCGGTACAAAACACGCCCTCCTTGATGGAAGCACGGGTGTTGGCAGGCACCACATAGATAACACCAGCTTCTGGGAGTTGGTCGTTCTCAAACAGCTGCACGCGTAACCGGGTCTCCCGGCTTAAAATATCGACCAGCATACTTTTATGCGTTGG